>Ga0207433_10000215_pt1 | contig 139376 bp, 115 predicted proteins | sample YelNatPaOPGAMG01_FD_187559 | JGI IMG/M metagenome (GOLD analysis project Ga0207433, IMG submission 187559) | Hot spring thermophilic microbial communities from Obsidian Pool, Yellowstone National Park, USA - OP-RAMG-01 (SPAdes) (version 3) | ecosystem: Environmental > Aquatic > Thermal... | reverse complement strand
TGTGCCAATCCGATTCCTGAAATCTGGCCTTGGGAAGCAAAAGAAGCGGGAGCAAAGATTGTTGCTACTGGTAGAAGCGATTTTCCTAATCAGATAAATAATTCCTTAGGTTTTCCTGGTATTTTCCGGGGGGCTTTAGATGTCCAAGCAAAGACCATTACCGATGAGATGTGTATTGCGGCTGCTGAAGAATTAGCAAAGGTGGCTCAGGACCGAGGTTTAAGAGAGGATTATTTAATTCCGACGATGGACGATTGGGAAGTATTTCCGCGCGAAGCCTGTGCAGTTGGTATGAAAGCGATTGAACAAGGTGTTGCCAGAAAAATAATGGATAGAAATACTTTATATAAAATAGCCTTGGAAACAATAAAAGAAGCGAGAAAGGAGATTCAATTTTTAATGGAAAAGGGCTTTATTAAAAAACCACCAAAAACCTTATTGAAATGAAAATTATTTGAAAATCCTTTTATTTGCCGGCGAAAAGTCCGGAGAGTTATATTTAAATTATTTAGTTAGCCTTTTAAGAAATTCTCCTTCGGTTAATTTATATGTAATCAATAAGAATATTGCTCCAGTTGGGTTTAGCGAAGGAATAAAAAAATTATTTTTATTTCTCTTTTATTTAAAAAAGATAACCAAAGAGATTAAAAGTTATCAGCCCGATGTTTTTATTCCTATCGGTTTTTCTAATTTTAATCTTTTTTTAATAAGAAGGATAAAGAAGAAAAAAACAAAAATTATCTATTTTGCTCCACCCCAAATATGGGCATGGGGAAAAAATAGATATAAATTGTTAAAAAAATATGTTGACCAAGTTATCTGCCTTTTTCCTTTTGAAAAAGATTTCTATGAAAAATTAGGAATAAAGGCGATATATAATGGTAATCCTTTGTTAGAAATTGTAAAGGTAAATTTAGAAAAAGAGGAAATAAAAAAGAAATACGGAATAAAATATGAAAAAGTGATAACTTTAATGCCCGGCTCAAGAAACGAAGAGATAAAAAGAAATTTACCTTCTTTTCTTAAAATCTATGAAATGTTAAAAAAAGATTTTTTATTAAAGGCTTTTATCTTAGGAATAAAGGAACTAAATTATCAAAGATTCAATTTTTTAAATGTGCCCATAATCTATGAAGACCATTATGAATTGATTTATGTAAGTGATTTGGTTTTAACCTCCTTGGGCACCGCCACTTTAGAAATTGCCCTTTTAAATAGACCATTTATTGCCCTTTATTTTCCTTCCCTTTTAAATTCTATCCTTGGTAAATTTTTGTTAAGAACGAAATATCTTGCTTTGCCAAACATCCTATTAAATAAAAAAATCTTTCCCGAATATCTTAATCCCCATTTAATTGAAGTATATCAAAAAGCAAAAGAAATCTTAAACAAAAATCTTGATTACTCTTATTATTCCCAAAAGATAAAACAGATATTGACTTTTAAGTAAATTTAAATTATAATATTTTAATAAAATAAAAAGGAGGGAGAGATGAGGTGGGGGTTAATAATTTTTTTATCCGTAAGTCTATTATTTTCCCGTTGGACAATACCTTTTAATATCAGTAATAATTATTTCTCTTCTTTTTTGATTGGCAATAATGGAACTAATTTATTGGTTGATGACCAGAATAATATCCATTTTATTTGGTATGATTATACCCCTTATTTAAACTATCCTCAACCGCAAATATTCTATAAATTCTATTCACCAAAAACTGGTTTTAGTGAAAATTATTGTGTGAGCGATAATCCCGATGAACTGGCTTATTACCCAAGTTTTGCTTTAGATTCCTTAGGAAATATCCATTTAGTTTATGTGGCTTACGGCAATTATTATTCACTTAAATATAAAGTAAGGTCAGCGGCTACTGGTCGTTTTACCCAAAGTGAAATTCTCGATTCGTCCCCCGCTTCGTTTTTTTCACCTTCCATTGCTATCTTTCCTGATGGAAGAATTGGGATAACCTATTGTAAAAGGGTTTCTTCTTTTTACCAAATTTTTTATAAAGAGAAAAATCAAAATGGTTGGCAGGCACCGATGAGACTAACTTCTTCCAATTTTAATAAATATAATCCAGCAATTGCTGTTGACCAGAATAAAAACCTTCATATTGTCTGGGAAGGTAGAGAAAATGGTCTTTCTTATAATCAGATTTTTTATATCAAAAGAGATAGTACCAATAATTGGCAGGAAAGGGTTTTGGTAAGCGAAGGATTTTCTCGCGCCCAATACTCACCAACGATTATCAGCGATAAAGAGAATAATATCCACATTGCCTGGTATGGTTATCATCCCGAAGAGAATATCTATTATCGGATTTATTATCGCTTTTTAGATAATGAAGGCAATTGGCATTCAATAGAAACAATTGCGGGAAGCAATGAAAATTACAATCGTTATCGTTTTTATCCCTTTTTAACTTATGACCAAAATAACCGTCTCTATCTTATTTGGTTTGGTCAGGAAAATAGTTCTTATTATAAAATCTGGTTAAAAATAAAAGAGAATAATAATTGGCAAGAAAAAATACAAATTCCTGACAACTATCCTTTTGGGTCTGTTTATAACCCAGAGATTTTTGCTCTCAATTCAAATTATCTTCATATTATCTTTTATGATTACCGCACCGGAAATGCGGAAATTTTTTACACCACAACCCAACCCTATGACTTAGGAATAAATAAAATAATCCAACCAAAAAGATATAATTTAAAAGGAATTATTACTCCTCAGATAGAAGTAAAAAATTATTTCAACACTTATCACACCTTTAAAGCTTATTGCCAGATTTTTGATAATCATAATCAATCTATCTATTTGGATAGCCAATTTAATAGTATTTCCGGATTTGACTCCACTTTGGTTTCTTTCCAACCTTATAACTTTCAAGAAGAAAAAGATTACAAAGTCTCTTTTCTCATAGCACTACCCGACGACACCCTAAAAGATAATGATACCGTTTCCAAAATTTTTACTATTGGGAAAGCTGATATTGGCATATCCGAAATTTTAGCACCAAAAGGAGTTATTCCTTATGAACCCAATCAAACTATTAAGCCAATTATTAAAATTAAAAATCTTGGTGAAGTAACTGTTTCCTTTTATCTTTACAGCCAAATTCAGAAAAATAACCAAACTATCTACTTTGATTCAGTTTATATTTCCAGTATCTCTCCCAATGAAGAAAGAATTGCCCAATTCTCTCCCTTTTTGATAAATGACTCTGGCAATTTTAAATTTACCAGTTTTATAAAACTTGAAGGTGATGCGGATTCAACGAACGATTTAACAAAAAATCAATTTTACATAATTAATAAAGGTTCCCAATATTGGTATCTATTGAGAGATCTGCCTTCTTTACCGAGTGAAAAACGGGTGGGCAAAGGAAGTGCCTTAGCAATTGCTTATGACACTCTTATTTTTGCCTTAAAAGGTAATAATACCAGTGATTTTTATTCTTATAACATTAATACTGGCTTATGGCAGATTTTACCACCTATCCCCTATCTTCCTTCAAAAAATAAGAATGTGAAAGAAGGTGGTTCTTTAGTCTTTGATGGCAAAAATTATTTATATATTATCAAAGGTAATAATACCAAAGAATTTTGGCGATACGACATTTTCAATAAAACCTTTGAAATCCTTCCTGAGATTCCCGGAGAAAAGAATGTAAAGAAAGGAGCCGATTTAGCTTTCTTTAATGGCAAGATATATCTGTTAAAAGGAAATAATACCAAAGAATTTTTGGTCTATGACACGGCTACTAAATTTTGGTCAAATTTAAAACAACCACCAGTTAAAAAAGGATTTAAAGAAGGTAGTTCAATTATCATTGGGGAAAGCATCCCAGCAATCTATCTATTACAAGGAAAAACTAATCTCTTTTTCCGCTACTTAATTGAAAAAGATAGTTGGGAAAGTTTACCCAGCTTACCTTTAGAACACCCAATTACTAAGAAAAGAAAATCGGCAAAAGGCGGTGGCTGTTTAGCAATAAAAGATAACCTTATCTACGCCATAAAAGGTGGTGGTACCAAAGAGTTCTGGTGTTTTAATCCTTTCTTAAACAAATGGCTTTCCTTAGAAACTATTCCTTTAGGACCTTATAATAAAGGAATAAAAGAAGGCACAATGATTGCTAATAGTTTCGGTATTTTTGTATTGAAAGGCAATAACACCAATGAATTTTGGCTCTGGATTGGTCTGCCTAATTTTGATACTATCTTTAATGTTAAAAAAAGCGAGCGCTTAAGTATTCAGCAAGCTGGAACTTCTTATCTGGCAAATAAGAAAGGTGAAATTTATGATATTACTGGTAGGAAATTAAAAAAAGTTGAAAGATTAAAAAAGGGAATATATTTTCTAAAAGAAAGGAAAAAATTTATAATAATAAAAAGATAAATAAACCCCTAACCATCTCCCCCACTGCTCCCCCTTTTTATAAAAAAATATTGCTTATTATAATAACGAAAAAAATTAATTTATCTTACCCCAAATTTTAATATTGACTTTTATTCTTCGACAATAACGCGGGCAACATCTACTACCTTATCATCTTCTTTTAAGGAAATAAGTTTTATGCCACTTGCTTGCCGAGAAAGTTCTTTAATTTCTGAAACCTTCAATCTAATTACGGTACCTTTTAAAGTGCCAATAATTATTTCATCTTCTTCTTTTACGCCAATTACCTTTATTAGCTCGCCAGTCTTTTCCGTGATTTTTATGCCAATAACTCCTTTACCACCTCTTTTTCTTTTAGGGAAAAGTTGATAACTCACTAATTTACCATAACCATTTTCAGTAACAAATAAAAGTTTTTCCTCTTCTTTAATAATTGCTCCCGAGCAAACTTCATCACCCTTTTCTAATCTTATTCCCAAAACGCCAGCGGCATTCCTGCCCATCACTCTTACATCCTTTTCTAAGAATCTTAACGCTTGACCTTTTTTGGTAAAAATAACTATTTCATTTTTTCCGTTGGTGATAAAGGTATCAACTAAATAATCATTTTTTATCAATTTTATCGCAATTATTCCTTTCTTTCGGGGATTGGCAAATTCTGCTAATGATACCTTTTTCACTTTACCCAAAGAAGTAATCATGAAGATATAATTTTTTTTATTAAATTCCTTTACCGATAAAGTAGCGCAAATCTTTTCATCCTTTTCTAATTCTAAAAGATTAACTATTGGTCGGCCCTTTGATTGAAAAGAACCTTCGGGTATTTCGTACACTTTTAACCAATAACATTTTCCTTTATTAGTAAAGAATAATAGGTAATCCTTAGTTTGGGCAGTTATTAAATGTTCACAAAAATCTTCTTCACCAACTTCGGCACCACTTCTTCCAATTCCACCCCGACTTTGTTTGCGATAAGAAGAAACGGACATCCTTTTGATGTAACCTTTATGGGTAATCAAAATTGTTACATCTTCTTCGGCAATCAAAGCTTCTAATTTTACCTCTTCGATTTTTCCTTCAATGATATCGGTTCTTCGGTTATCACCATATTTTTCTTTTAAGATTAATAACTCTTTTTTTATCTCCTGCATTATTGCCGGTTTGGAAGCCAGCAAAGATTTTAATCGGGAAATCTCTTTAATCGTTTGTAAATATTCATCTTCAATCTTTTTCCTTTCTAAACTGGTCAATCTTGCCAAACGCATATCTAAGATAGCGTTTGCCTGCTTTTCGGTTAATTTAAATTTCTTCATCAAGCCTTCCCTGGCTTTTTCGGTATCCTTAGAGTTTTTAATGAGATTGATAATCTTATCAATATTATCTAAGGCGATTTTAAAACCTTCCAATATGTGGGCTTTCTCTTCGGCTTTATTTAGTTCAAATTTTGTTTGGCGATAAAAAGTTTGGTAACGAAATTCTAAAAAGGTTTGGCAGATTTCTTTTAAATTAAGTAATTTGGGAACATTATCAATTATTCCCAAAAAGATAATTCCGAAGGTTTCTTGTAAAGGTGTGTGGGCATAAAGTTGGGATAAGATAACTTCTTTACTCACATCTCTTTTTAAATCAATAACAATCCTGATACCATCTCTATCCGATTCGTCGCGCAAATCACTTATCCCTTCAATCTTCTTTTCCCGAACAAGTTCAGCAATCTTTTCAATTAATGCTGCCTTATTAACCTGGTAAGGAATTTCAGTTATCACAATCCTCTCCCGACCACCTTTTGTCTCTTCAAATTTTACCCTTCCCCGAACAATTATTTTGCCTTTACCTGTTAGATAGGCTTCTTTTATTCCCTCAGTGCCAACAATTATTCCGCCGGTTGGAAAATCTGGACCTTTAATATAATTGAAAAGTTTCTCTTCCGAAAGATTAGGATTATCAATTAAAGCCACCAATCCATCGACCACTTCCCTAAAATTGTGAGGAGGAATATTGGTTGCCATACCGACAGCAATTCCGGAAGCACCATTTAACAAAACATTGGGAAAAGTAGCTGGTAGTAAAACTGGTTCTTTTAATCGGTTGTCAAAGTTAGGAACAAAATCAACCGTATCTTTTTCAATATTTTTTAAAAGCTCTTCGGCTAAAGGTGTTAATCGGGCTTCAGTATATCGATAGGCAGCCGGAGCATCACCATCAATTGAACCAAAATTTCCCTGTCCTTGGATTAACGGATAACGCATTGAGAAATCTTGAGCCATTCTTACCAAAGCATCGTAAACCGCCATATCGCCGTGGGGATGATATTTACCCAAAACATCACCCACGACCGTTGCCGATTTTTTGAAGGGACGATTAGAAAAGAGACCTAATTCATACATTGAATAGAGAATTCTTCTTTGGACTGGTTTTAAGCCATCACGAAAATCTGGCAATGCCCGGCCAATAATTACGGACATTGCATAATCTAAATAAGACTTTTTTATCTCGTCTTCAATATAAACAGTAATTATTTCTTCTTTCATTGAAAATAATTATAACAAATTTATAAAATTTTTCAAAGAATAATACTTAAATAATTTGATTTTTTATTTTCAGAAAGTATAATTAAAGAAAAAAGGAGGAACTATGGGTAAGAAGGTATTTTTATTCTTATTGGTTTTCTTCTTTTTAATTAATGGTAAAGAAGTTGGTTTTTTTCCTAAGGAAGAAATGGTTGTTGGTAAGAAGTTTTTAAGGTTTTATATCTTTGACGGTGAAAAAGAGATTGGGCTTAACGAATTTGCCCAAGAAACACACTCCTTTTTTAGACCAGAAACGGGAGTAATCTGGGTTGACCGGAATCACCGAAGAGCAATTGTTCAAAGTATTGATATTACTGATGATGGCATGGGAATTTTTGCTTTTTGGTATCTGAATGACCAAAGAGCAGCTTTTTATCGCACTACTGGAACAAACACACCTATTTGGGAATATCCGGGAAGTTTTTATTGGACATATGGCGGTCATTCTATTGGTAGCTCTTTTAACGGCTCCGGTTTGGTTTTAAGCAGTAATAGCAGTAGTTATTATTGGAATAAAAATTCTCCCCAACCGGTATGGATTTACAATTATCCCATGGTTGGTGGTGGTATCAGTAAGATTTCTTATGATGGCAATCGAGTTGCTTCGGCAACCGTTTTTGGTGAGTTATTTGTTTTTGATAAAGAAGGTAATTTGCTCTGGCAAGCAAATTTTAATGAAGGTAATCGTTTACAAGGATTAGATATCTCAGAAGATGGCTCAATTGTCGTGGTTACTGTTTATGATTCCTGTTTTATATTTGAAAATGGTAGAAGAAGGGATGCTCTGCCGATTGGCACTACTAATAGCGGGACTCAATACGCAGCCAAGATTTCCTTTGATGGTCGGTTATTAGTCACTGGTGATTATTATGGTTATGTGAAACTTTATTATTGGGACGGTTCGCATTATCGGTTAAAATGGTCAAGTTTTGTTGGTAATCCTTGGGTAACTGATGTTGCCATCTCTAAGGATGGTTCAACAATTGCTTGTGGCACTGGTTATGCCAATGGTAAAGTAGTTGTTTTTGATAGTTCTTTCGCAACTCCTCTTTGGTCATTCCAAGGCTATGGTGGTTATGGAGCGATGGTCAGTTCGGTTGCTTTATCTCATGATGGTAGCTTTATTGCCACTGCTTCTTGGGGTGATACTGCCCAAACTGGTTCTTTTTATGTTTTTACCATTCATCATAAAAGTTCTAATCAGCCAATAATGGGTATTACTCGCAACGAAGAGCCTGGCTCCCTTTTTGCTTGTGATATCGCGGGTGACGGCAGTTATGCTACTGTTGGTGGTAAAGCAGTTCATGCCTATCGACTTGGTAATGGTGGTGAAGTTTATTCAATAATGGTTGGTCGAAGAGCTAAATTGAATGTTGGTACAATTGCTATTCCTTCACCATCCAGATTAATCCGAATAAACCAACCGGTAATTCCCCAGGCAACAGTTTTTAATTTTGGTGACAGCACCGTAAGTTTTTATACTTATATGTTAATAAAAGCAAATGACAGTATTTTAAGAAAGGAATCTTTATTAGTTTCGGATTTAACACCCAATTCTTCCCGGACATTAAATTTCAGCAGTTTCACACCTTCTTTTTATGCCTATTACCATTTTCTTGTCTTTACCAATCTTTTGGGCGATACTTATCCCTATGATGATTCACTTTTATTAATAGCAAAATGTTTTCACGATGCCCAAGCAGTTTTAATAAATCCACCATTTAACGAAATGACTATTGGCTATACCTTTACTCCCAAATTTACTATAAAAAATAATGGTTCTTATCAAGACGAGATTAAGGGAATTTTAAAAATCAAAGATTCCTTAAATAACGAATTATATAGCGATTCCGCAACAATTATCTTGCTACCAGAGGCCCAATATACCTTTACTTTAAGGAATTTCACCATTCCCTATGTGGGAAGTTTTAAAGCAGAAGGAAGAGTAAAAGTTAATGAAGATTTTATTCCGAATAACGATACCATTAGCAAAAATTTCCTCAGCAGTTATGAAATTATTTATGATGATAATTCTCCGGATGCCTTTTATTGGGTAGGCAGAAGAAATAATGACAAATTTTATGTGCGCTTCACACCAACATTATCACCACCATTTAGCATCACTACTGGTCGGGTGATGGTAAATATGGCAAATACTCCCTTTGATTATATCCTTCTCTGTAAAGATGAAAATGGTCGACCAGATACTGCCAATCCCCTTGCTCGGGTAGAAAATGTTTCTTCCCCAACAGCTCCTGGATGGGCAAATTTCACTTTTAATGTGAATATCTACCAATCAAGGGATTTATGGGTAGTATTACATTGGCCTGATAATTCACCCGCCTTAGGTGTTGGTGCGGATGCTACCGAACCAAGGGATTACCGTTCCTATTGGTCTTCCAATGTTGATACCTTCCAGTTATGGAGTGCCCATGATTGGATGGTAAGAATTACCCAATCGCCCCAAGTGGTTGTTACTGAAAATTTTGGTAATGAGAAAAAGAAGATTGCCCTCTTTCCTAATCCTTTTGCCAAAAGGTTAAACATCAGATTTATCTCTGATGGCAAAAATGATTTAACAATTAACATCTACGATATTAAAGGTAATCTTATTGATAAGATAATAAAGAAAGAAATAAAGCCAGGTGTTTACAATTTCCATTGGCAAAGAAATAATTTAGCAAATGGCGTTTATCTAATTGAATTAAAAACCAAAAATCTCTATTATAAAGAAAAGGTAATTCATTTAAAATAAAAAGAGTTTATTTCTTTACCTTATAATTTATAAGTTCCCATTGGAGCACATCTTTTTCATCCTCTTCATAGACCGTTTCTCCATTAATTTTTACTATTCCTACACCTTTTCCAAACCAAAAAGAGATACTATCGTAGTGGTCACCCTCCATAAAATAAAACCAAGAAAGTAGGTCACGATTATAATACTCAATTTTGATACAATCAAAAGAACCTACGGGAAGATTAATAACCTCTTTACCAACATAACGAGCTACATAAGGTGGAATTCCACTTTCCCATTCATCCCCTTTTACATACCAAGGGTCTCCATCTTGAATGTGTGTGTGATAAAAAAGAGTATCTTCATAACTCAAATCACAAGCAAGAATTAGAATGAATTCGTCTTCTGTTCTCACATAGTTATCCACATCTACATAAAAATATTCTTTTCCCTTAATAGGCCTCTTTTCGCCAACTTCTATTCGAACAGTGTCTGACTCCTCGTACTCCGTTGTGTCTGAACCTTCAATTTCAAAATATCTTACCTTATATTCCCAGTAATTACCAGTAGCCAATGGGAAATAATCCTTAGCATTAGGATTAATCACTTGCTCCTTTTTGTGACAAGAAAAGAAAAAGATAAAAATAAACATTAAAGTTAAAAATTTAAAATATCGCATAATTACCTCCTTTTTAGATATCCAGCCGCTTGCCACATTAAAAGATAATTTAAAAAATTCTTTTTGTCAATATGATATATATATATCGCATTTATAAGTATTTGATTTTACATCACTTACTTCATTTTTTAACAATTTTTAAAATTTTTCTTTTTTAAAAACAAGAGGGGTTTAAAAAAAATTCCTTTTTTAAATAATCTGGATTTTATTTTTCCCAGGTATCGATTTGGGCTTTTTGTAAAATACCAGAATAATCAATATAGACGGTTTTTAATTCGGAAAAGATATCATAAACTGTCCAACCACCTTCCCGATGACCATTACCTGTCTCTTTTACTCCGCCAAAAGGTAAATGGCATTCCGCACCAATTGTTGGAGCATTAATATAGGTTATTCCGGCTTCAATCTCTTCAATCGCCTTCGCCGCCTTTTTTATATCATTGGTATAAATTGACGAAGAAAGTCCATACCGACTATTATTTAAAATCTTTATCGCCTCTGGAAAATCTTTGGCTTTTATTACTGATAAAACTGGACCAAAAATCTCTTCTTGGAAGATAGTCATCTCCTCTTTCACATCAATAAAGATAGTTGGCTCATAGAAAAATCCCTTTTTACATTCTCCTTCTTCATAATATTTACCACCACAAACCAACTTGGCACCTTCTTTTATCCCAATCTTTACATATTCATCAACCCTTTTCCTTTGATTTTCGTTAATAAGCGGACCCATTTCGGTATCTTCTTTTAACCCGTTGCCAATTTTTATTTTTTTGGTTCTTTCAACCAACCTTTCAATGAAATCGTCATAAATCGCTTCTTCTAAAATCAAGCGGGAAGTAGCAGTACAGCGTTGACCAGTAGTGCCAAAAGCTCCCCAAAGAACACCTTCTAAAGCCAAATCTAAATTAGCATCTTTTAAAACAATTTGGGCATTTTTGCCACCAAGTTCTAAGGAACATTTTTTTAACATCTTTCCGCAAACTTCACCAATTCTTTTGCCCACTTCACTGGAACCAGTAAAAGAGACACCACGAATATCAGGATGGGATAAAAGGGCTTCACCAACCTCATTACCTTTACCAAATACCAAATTAACCACTCCTTCCGGAACACCGGCTTCGCACAAAATTTCTACCAATTTCGCTGCGCAAGCCGGCGTATCACTTGCTGGTTTAAAGACAACCGTATTACCACATAATAAGGCCGGAAAGATTTTCCAAGAAGGAATAGCAATCGGAAAATTCCAGGGCGTAATTATTCCCCAAACACCAATTGGCTGTCTAATAACAAAGGCCATTTTGTTTGGCAATTCACTTGTTGTCGTATAAGAAAAAAGTCTTCTTCCTTCACCAAAGGCATAAAAAGCGGTATCAATACCTTCTTGAACATCTCCCCGGGCTTCCTTTAAAATCTTTCCCATCTCTTGGGTCATTAATCTTGCCAATTCTTCTTTTTTGGAAAGCATTATCTCCCCGGCTTTCCTTAAAATCTCTCCCCGCTTTGGTGCGGGAACTCTTTTCCAATGTTCATAAGCTTTTTTAGCCGCCTTTACTGCCTTTTCAACATCTTCATAATTTGATTGGGGAAAGATACCAATCACTTCTTCATAATTTGCCGGATTTCGGTCTTCATAAGTTTTGCCGGTAACTGATGGTACCCATTTACCATCAATAAAATTTTTATATTCTTTCATATAACCCTCCTTTAAATTTCAATCTTTTGTTTTATTCTTTCTTTTTCTAATCTTTCCAATTCTTCTTTCTTAATCTTTGTTGGATAATTTCCAGTAAAACAGGCGGTGCAGAAATCTCTTTTTCCGCCACCAACCCCATTTAAAAGACCTTCAATTGTTTGATAGACAAGTTTATCGGCACCAATTATTTCTCTTATTTTTTCCACCGAATATTTTTTGGCGATAAATTCTCCTCGGGTCATCATATCAATACCATAAACGCAAGGAAAACGCAAGGGTGGACAGGTAATTGCCAAATAGACCTCTTTGGCTTTCGCCTTTCTTAAAAGATTGACAATTTCCCGCGAAGTTGTGCCCCGAACAATAGAATCGTCAACCACTAATACCTTTTTGTTTTCAATCTCACTTTTTATCGGATTAAGTTTCTGTCTCACTTTTAATTCCCTTTCCTTTTGCGTGGGCATAATAAAGGTTCTTGGGATATAACGGTTTTTTATCAAACCTTCCCGCAAAGGAACATTAAGAATTTCACTTACTTTCGAAGCAGCAGCTCGGGCAGTATCGGGCACCGGAATAACCACATCCGGATTTAATCCAGCTTTTAAACATTCCTTACCCAACTCTTCACCCAATCTCAACCGAGCCTCATAAACACCAATCCCATCAATTATTGAATCGGGACGGGCAAAATAGACATATTCAAAAATACAAGGATAGGAATTGGCGTTCTTTATTCTTTTAGAGAAAACCTTCTTTTCTTTGGAAATAAAAATCAATTCTCCCGAATAGACATCCCTTATTAATTCGTAATCAAGCATATCTAAAGCCACACTTTCGGAAGCAAAGATATAATTGTCATTTCTTTTACCAAAACATAAAGGTTTTATTCCGAAGGGGTCACGAAAGGCAAAAATTCCATAATCAGCAATTATACCAACAACCGAATAACTACCTTTCACATATTTAAAAACTTCTTTAGTTGCTTCCCATAAAGATAAAAATATATCTCTTTTTCTTAGATGTTTTTCCAAGGCAACGCCAAAAACATTCAAAATCACTTCCACATCCGAATAAGAAGAAAGTTTTCTTTTAAACTTCTTTTCCAACAATTCTCTTAATTGATAATAATTGGTCACATTCCCATTATGGGCCATAGCCAACCCAAAAGGATAATTGATACAAAATGGTTGGGCATCTTCCAAACTACCAAAACCGATTGTCGGATAACGGACATGCCCCAAACCAATATTTCCTTTTAAACGGGCAATATTTTTTTCATTAAAAACCGAAGTAACTAAACCATTACCTTTTTTCAAATGAAACATACCGTCATAAGTGATAATGCCGGCGGAATCTTGACCCCGATGTTGTAAAGCTAGTAAACCTTCATAAATCTCATAGACACAATCGTCGGTACTATTGATGCCGATAACTCCGCACATAATATTCTTCTCTTCCCTTCAAAAAGGCCGATTGATTAATTTTAAAATAATCTTCTTTAACATTTCTTTTAATCACTTTAAAATAATCATCAACTTCAAAAGGTAAAAAAGCCGAAAGAAAACCCATTAAAACCATATTACTAACCCGCACATTTCCCAATTCTTCGGCAATCTTTTGGGCAGGAAGATAATAAAGTTTTTTCACCCTTTCTTTTAAATAAACATCCAAGACGGAAAAATCAAAATTTTCTTCACCAACTAAAATGGGTAAAGGTGGGATAACAATTTCGTCAGTTATTACAATGCCATCTTCTTTTAAATAATCTAAATACCTAACCGTTTCCAGCTTTTCCATACCAACAATGAAATCAGCTGTTTTTAAAGGTATTAAAGGTGAATAAACTTTCTTATCAAATCTTAAATGGCTAACAACACTACCACCCCTTTGTGCCATTCCTTTCACCTCACTTTTTTTAACATCGTAGCCGGCCAGCATCGCCACTTCGCCCAAGATATCAGAAAAAAGCAAAACACCTTGACCACCAATTCCACAAACAACAATATTCATTTTATTGCTCCTTTTGGACAAATTTCAACACACATTCCACAACCAACACAAAAATTTTTATCAATCTTCGCCTTCTTATCTTCATAAGCAATTGCGGGACAACCAAGCCTTAAACATAAGCGACAACCAGTACAAAGTTCAATATCCACTTCCTTTGCCTTTTCTTTCTTCTTTAAAAAGATACAAGGTTCCCTCATTACCACCACGGCTGGTCCTCCTTCTTTTAAAAGATTATCCAAAACCTTTTTATTTTCTTTTATCTTATAAGGATTTAAAACCAACACCTTTTTTAAACCACTGGCTTTCGCCAACTCTTCGGGCAAAATCCTTTCGGTCTCTTCACCCATCAAAGTCTTTCCAGTTCCTGGATGGTCTTGGTGACCAGTCATTCCGGTTGTCTCGTTATCCAAAATAAAAACAATAATCTTACTTTTATTATAAACCATATTTAAAAGACCAGGAACACCCATATGGAAAAAAGTGGAATCACCGATAACCGCAATAATCGGTCTTTTATCATCAATCTTTCTTATTACCTTCTCAATACCTTGAGCCAAAGTTATGGAAGCTCCCATACAGACACAAGAATCCATTGCGTAATGGGGAGCCAAAGTTCCCAAGGTATAACAACCAATATCACCCGTGATAATATAATCCTTCTTTTGTAAAAGATAAAAAGTACCGATATGGGGACAACCGGGACATAAGGCGGGTGGTCTTTTTGGTAGATTTATTGGCTTTCTTTCTTCTTTTTCTTCTTTTCTAATAAAGATACTTAATTTATCAGGTGAAAGTTCATCAGTTTTTGGTAAAACATCTTTCCCTTTAACTTTAAATCCCAAACTTTTTAAATGAAGTTCAATAAAAGGGTCAACCTCTTCACAAACAATTATCTTTTTAAAATTCTTTAAAACCTCACTAACCAATTTATCCGGAAAAGGATAAACCATCGTCAACTTCAAAAAAGAAGCATCTTTAAAAACCTCTTTCGCATACTGAAAGGCAACACCATCAGCCACGACACACAAATCATCATTCCCCGGATAAAACTTATTTAGATAAAAATTATTACTATATTCCTTTAACCTTTCCAGCTTGCTTTCCAAAAGTAGATGCCTTTTTCTGGCAAACTGGGGCAAAAGATTGGTTTTACTTTCATCCTTCTTATAGCCCTTAATCTTTACTTCTTTTCTTTCTTTCAAAGTAACTACCGATTTACAATGGGAAACCCTGGTGGTCATTCTTATTATTACGGGAATATCAAACTCCTCACTAATCTCAAAACCCTTAATTACCAACTCCTTGGCCTCTTCCGAATCACTGGGACACAAAACTGGTATTTTCGCAGCTAGCCCATAAAACCGATTATCCTGCTCATTTTGGGAAGAATGCATACCGGGGTCATCACAAGTAATAATCAAAAATCCTCCATTCACACCAATATAAGCAGAAGAGAAAAGCGGGTCCGAAGCGACATTTAAACCAACATGCTTCATTGTGCATAACGAACGAGCACCAGCCAAAGCTGCTCCCAAAGCAACTTCCAAAGCCACCTTCTCATTTACCGACCATTCGCAATAAATCTCCTTATAATTTGAAATACTCTCTAAGATTTCCGTTGATGGGGTGCCCGGATAACCACTGGCAAACAAACAACCACCTTCATAGGCACCCCGCGCAATTGCCTCATTACCCGACAACAACGCTTTTTCCATAGTAAGATTATAATAATTTAAAACTAATTGTCAAAAAATTAACTTTGGGAAGGCAAAATCCTATTATCCTAAATTACTCCTTGGTGGCAGAGATTTTAAGAGTTTTATTATTTAATTATCTCTAAACCTGCTAATCTCTCTTTTAATATCTCAATAAATCTTTCCGCTCGTGCTTTAATAAATCCGTCTATGTCGTTATTTTCCATTGCTTTAAGTGCTTTCTCAGAGATAAAATGAGACTCCAAAGTTCTCATCAAACTATTCCTGTCGTCTCCGTGAGCCCACAGACAATCTTTCAGAAACTCCGCCGGGAGTTTATCCTTCTTTTTTTGATTTGTGTGTTTATCTAAAAGCGTTAGATTAAAAATGTTATCCGCTACACTTCCAAATCTAGAAGAGGGGAATATATGGTCAATTTGGCATTCGCTTATTGTAATAGGTTGTCCCGTTAATAAATCCATAGGATTATTTAAAATTAATTGATTGTAAAAAGCTTTTCCAAGAGCTGATGAACGAGCCGCCTTCATCATTTCATCCTTTACATAGTCAAAATTGAGAGTAAGATCAGGTTTCTCCGGTGGGTTAGCGAACCAGTTCCGCATGGCTTTTACATCACTAAATGAGTTAGTATCAACTGCGTGAGAATATTTTTGTGAAAATACAGTAGACCAATACCATAAATCAACTTTATTATAAAGTGTGGCCAGATTACCTCGTTTTTCAATTTCATATAGCATAATTGCTAACGGCACAATCATAGTTGTGTAAGGTATTAGCTCGATATTTCTTTTCCCAATTTTTATTTTAGTCGCGCCATAAACATTCCTTACTCTATCTAAAGCCTTATTAAGATAATCGACGGCACGCTCCCACAAATCAAGGAACTCTGCACGAACTTGAGATAAATTATTTTTATTTTGGGTATCTACTAATTTAAGAAGGTTTTTGGATTTCGGTTCCAGATTTTTTAAAAGAGCCATCACTTTTAATATAGATACATAACCAAGAACATCTAAAAACCTAGCTTTTTTTAGTATTTCTTCTTTTAGTTTATTTAAATTTATACCTATTGGATAATATCGAGCCACTGCTAATTCAAATATGTCTAATGGTGTTCCTGTCCTGTTAATTCTTTCGAAGGTATTAACTATATCCTCGTCTGAAGTATCTTGTGGCAAAGTAATTACTGGAACAGTATATCTTTGGATTTTATCAAATATCTCTCTCAATTTATCAATATACGATTTTGTCAGGGACGGCTTACTATTTATATATGCTTCGAATGTTTCTTTGTTTCTAAATGTGCCCATTGTTGGTAAATCTCTAATATCAACGCCATACTTCCTTTTATAAATATTAAAAAATTTATCTATTAACTCTTCTTCCTTACCACTTAATATATTTTCGGGATCCACAAGGCCTAAAATATTATCTTCTGAAACATCAAAACGTATGTAAAATTTGTAAACGGACTTCTTATCGTCAAATAGTGGAACATTTGGTTCAAAAAAGGCATAATATAGAGATGTTATCCTTTGCTGGCCATCAAGTATGTATTTTATTGTATTATGACCTTCCCGGTTTATTTGGCTTTTTTCAACACCCCATATAAATCTTTCTGCAAAACGTAGATTATCTAATGAACTTTCCAACATGAGTATGGAACCAATAAAATACCCATTGATTACAGAATTTAATAATTCCTCTATCTGGTTTAATTCCCAAATAAAATCCCGTTGGAAGTCTGGAATCACTATTAAACCTTTGCTAACATCATTAAGCAATTCCATTAGATTAACTTCTTTTACATTTATCATGATTGACCTCCGTGGTTTTTCATATTTTTTTCGGAAAATTGATATTCTCTAATAATTAGCATTTTTACTCCTTTTAATTTCATATCAACATTATAACAAAATTTTCCTTTTTGTCAATTATAAAATCAAGGGTAAGATAAAGTTAAATTTTTCGTTTATATATTATGATGAAAGTAATTAAGAAGAAAGAATTAGAATTGATGAATCTGGAAACTTCAGTCCTGTAAAGGGTTTATTTCGTAGGGGGAATAGTACAGGGTACGGCTACCCCTACCATTCCCTCTTATTCCTTTTCACTCTTATTATTAAAAGCCTTATTAATGTCTTTAATAAATTTATTTCCTACTTTTATACCAGAAGACCTTTCTTGCTATTTACCATTAGCATCCATTATGTCTTTATCATTAGCCTTAATAAACTTTCCTTAAAGAAATTTTCATAAAGTTTTGGAAAAAACCTCGGAATTTTTTAAACCTTTGGGGGTCTTAAATTTTTATTCTTGGTAGGTTTTAAATATTACTCTTTTGCTCCATAGGATATTAGGAGTTCAACTATTTCTTTATCACCTTCTTCCAAAGCAATCATTAAAGCAGTCCTACCACTATAACTTTTGGCATTTACATCAGCACCTTTCTCTAATAGTAATTTAACCACTTCTTTATGACCATTTTCCGAAGCCCACATTAAAGCAGTCTCACCATCTTTATACTCCCTGGCATTAACATCAGCACCTTTTTCTAATAGCAATTCAACAACTTCTTTATGACCATTCCAAGAAGCAAGCATTAAAGCAGTCTGACCATCTTTATCTTTGGCATTCACATCAGCACCTTTTTCTATCAATAATTCAGCCACTTCTTTATAACCATCAGCAGAAGCCCATATTAAAGCAGTTTGACCATACTTATCTGAAAGATTCACATCTGCTCCTTTTTCCAAAAGTAATTTAATTATTTCTAAATCATCATTTTCACAAGCCAACATCAAAGCAGTCTGACCATCTTTATCTTTGTCATTCACATCGGCACCTTTCTCTAATAGCAATTCAACCACTTCTTCATGACCTTTTTCCGAAGCAATCATTAAAGCAGTCTTACCATTTTTATCCTTATCATCCACATCAGCTCCTTTCTCTAATAGCAATTCAACCACTTCTTCATGACCTTTTTCCGAAGCAATCATTAAAGCAGTCCTACGATCATTCCTTTTGGCATTCACATCCGCACCTTTCTCTAATAGTAATTCAACCACTTCTTTATAACCTTTTGCAGAAGCCCACATTAAAGCAGTCTCACCATATTTATATTCCCTAACATTAACATCAGCACCTTTTTCTAATAGCAATTCAACAACTTCTTTATGACCATTCCAAGAAGCAAGCATTAAAGCAGTCTGACCATCTTTATCTTTGGCATTCACATCAGCACCTTTTTCTAATAGTAATTCAACCACTTCTTTATAACCCACCCGAGAAGCAAGCATTAAAGCTGTCCAACCATCTTTATCTTCGGCATTCACATTGGCACCCCTTTCTAATAGTAATTTAACCACTTTTTTATGACCATTTTGAGAAGCAATCATTAAAGCAGTCGTACCATCTTCATCTTTGGCATTTACATCAGCACCCCTTTCTAATAGTAATTTAACCACTTTTTTATGACCATTTTGAGAAGCATACATTAAAGCAGTCCAACCACCTTTATTTTTCGCATTCACATCGGCACCTTTTTCTAATAGTAATTTAACCACTTTTTTATCACCTTTTGCAGAAGCCCACATTAAAGCAGTCTCACCATCTTTATACTCCCTGGCATTAACATCAGCACCTTTTTCTAATAGTAATTTAACCACTTCCTTACGACCGTACCAAGAAGCAAGCATTAAAGCAGTCCTTCCTTTTTCATCTTTCACATTTACATCAGCACCTTCTTCTAAAAGTTGCTTAACTTTTTCTAAATTACCATTACAACAAGCATTTAATAACTCTTTATCAATATCTTTCATATTTCCCCCTTTTAAACATACCAAAATTGTAAAAATTTTTTCTTTTTTGTCAATTAAAATATTTCTCTTTATGCTCCGTAAAATTTTAGAAGTTTAACTATTTCTTTATGACCTTCTTCCAAAGCAATCCTTAAAGCAGTCTTGCCATCTTTATTTTTGGCATTCACATTGGCACCTTTCTCTAATAGTAATTCAACCACTTCTTTATGACCATATTTAGAAGCACACATTAAAGCAGTCCAAGCTGCTTTATTTTTAGCATTCACATCCGCACCTCTTTCTATCAGTAATTTAACCACTTTTTTATGACCATTTTCCGAAGCAAGCATTAAAGCAGTCCACCCTCCCACATCCTTCGCATTCACATCGGCACCTTTCTCTAATAGTAATTCAACCACTTCTTTATGACCATTAAAAGAAGCAAACATTAAAGCAGTCGTACCATCTTTATCTTTGGCATTAACATCAGCACCTTTTTCTATCAGTAATTCAACCACTTCTTTATAACCAACCACTTCTTTATAACCATATTTAGAAGCATACATTAAAGCAGTCCTACCGCTTCTATCTTTATCATTCACCTTTGCTCCATACTCTAACAGTAATTCAACCATTTCTTTATTACCTTTTTCCGAAGCCCACATTAAAACAGTGTCATCATATTTATACTCCCTGACATTCTCATCCGCACCTTTCTCTAATAGTTGTTTGACTTTTTTTAAATTACCCATCCAACAAGCTTTTAATAACTCTTTATCAATATCTCTCATATTTCCCCCTTTTTAAACATACCAAAATTGTAAAAATTTTTTTCTTTTTGTCAAATTATTGACTTTTATTTTTTAAAAGGTATAATTTTTTGTGTTTGGATTTTTCGCTTCTATAAGGGAAAGGTTTAGTAATGAGATTGCCATTGATTTAGGCACTTCAACAACGCTTATTTATGTAAAGGGAAAAGGAATAATGTTGCGCGAGCCTTCTATTGTTACTGTTGATGAGAAAAATCATACGCCGATTGCTGTTGGTTTGGAAGCAAAGAAGATGCTGGGAAGAACTCCGGAAGGTTTAAGGGCAATCCGACCAATGAAAGATGGCGTGATTGCTGATTTTACTTTGGTAGAAATAATGCTCAAAACCTTTATTGAGAAGGTCCAAAGAAAGAAGTTGTTTGTTCGACCACGGGTGATAATCTGTGTGCCTTCCGGAGTTACGGAGGTGGAAAAAAGGGCGGTAAGGGATTCGGCTGAAGCCTGCGGAGCAAGGGAAGTTTATTTGGTATCGGAACCGATTGCGGCGGCGGTTGGTGTTGGGCTACCAGTAGAAGCACCAACGGGTAATATGATTATTGATATTGGTGGCGGAACAACTGAGATTGCTGTCGTTGCCCTTTCCGGAGTGGTTACCTGTAATTCTATCCGGGTTGCTGGTGACGAAATGGATGAGGCGATTATTAATTATATCAAGAAAAATTATAATCTGGTAATTGGTGAACAGACAGCCGAGATGATTAAAATCCAAATCGGTAGTGCTTATCCTACTGGTGTGGAAGAAGAAATGGAGGTAAAAGGTAGGGATTTGGTTTCGGGAATTCCGAAGACGATAAAACTTACTTCTTCCAAAATTCGGGAAGCCTTACAAGAACCAGTTTCCCTGATTGTTGCGGCGGTAAAAAAGGCTTTGGAAAGAACACCACCAGAATTAGCCGCTGATATTGTTGACCACGGTATTTATATGACTGGTGGTGGTTCTTTATTAAAGGGGCTGGATAAATTAATTGCGGAAGAAACTAATTTGAAGGTGCATGTTGCCGAAAATCCGATTGATTGTGTGGTCTTAGGTGCGGGAAAGATTTTGGAAGATATAAAGAAAAATTCAAAACTACTACTAAAAACTGATTTTTCCTAATAAATTTGTTGATAACCAAAAAGAAGCCGAACGAGAGATATTTTGCCCTTTTATTAGTTTTGCTTTCTTTGGTCATCTTTTTTCTTCCCCAAAATTTTAAATTAAAATTTATTATTCTACCCCAAGAGATTTTTTTAAGACCTTTGATTATCGCTAAGGAATTTTTATTGTCTTTAAAAAATTATCAGAAAGAAAGAAATTATTTTTATCAACTGCTCATAAAACAGAATCTTTTGCTTTCGGAATTGAAAAGGTTTTTAAATAATCCCGCTTACCTAAAAGAGTTAGAAAATTCTTATGTGATTAAGCAGGCTCATATTATTAGTCGGGATAATTCTTTAAAAAGATATTTGGTGATTGATAAGGGTTTAAAGGATTCCCTAACAGTTAATCTGCCAGTAATTACGGAAAAGGGAATTGTTGGGAAGATAATTGCTTGCGGAGAAAAAATAAGTGTGGTGGAAACCTTTTATTCTCCCTACGCAAAATTTTCGGCAAAGATTCAAAAGAATAATTATTTAACCGCTTTAAGTTGTAAAAATGATGTTTTATCTTTAGATTATCTTGATGAAGATTGCCAAATTGAAAAAGACGATACGATTGTCTCCAGTTCCGTAGGTGGTATTTTTCCCGAAGGAATAAAGATTGGGACGGTTAAGAAGATTGAGAAAAAAAAAGAAGGTAGTTTTAATGTGATAATTCAACCACTGGTAAATCTCCTAAAAATTGATGATGTCTTGGTATTAATTAAAAAAGAAGAGAAGATTAAAAAAGATGAGTTGGAAATGCTTTTGCGCCAATTGGAATTAAAACTACCAGAAATCAAATTTATCCGATGAGAAAATTTTTGCTTTTTTTGCTTTGCTATCTTTTTTTTCTTTTGGAAAGTCTCTTTCCCCAATTTTTGCCAAAATTGAGTATCATTCTTTTTGTTGTTAATGCCTTTTCTTTGCCGCTATTTTTTTCTACCCTTTTAGGTTTTTTCTTAGGATTGCTTTTTGATTTAAATAATGTTCATATTTTTGGTCTCAATACTTTGCTTTTTACTTCTTTTGGTTTTTTTATTGCCTTTTTTCGCCATTATCTTTTGCCAACCATTTTTAATTATTTTTTTTCTTTGATTTTGCTCTTCTGCCTTTTTTCGCTCTTTAACCGTAGTTTCTTTTTAGTAAGTTTTCTTTTGACTTTGCTTCTCTTTTTTCTGCTTAAAGATAAGATAAAATATGAAAAGAAAATTTAGGAATGTTATTCTTTTTATTTCCGCACTTTTTTTGATTATTTTTTTTCGGGTTTTTTATTTGCAGGTTATTAAGGGTGAAAGATACGAAAGATTGGCCTATAACCAAAGAATTAGAAAGGTAATTTTAAGGGCGCCCCGGGGAAAGATTTATGATGAAGAAGGAAAGATTATTGCGGATACGAAAATGGCTTATAATCTGGCAGTTTTAAAAGATGAAGTTGATACCACTTTTCTTTTTCAAATTATTTCAAAAATTTTGAAGGTTGATGCGAATAGTTTAAGGGAGAAAATAAGGGAGGTGGAAAATTATCCTTATCCAATTTTGATAAAAAGGAATCTCACAAAAGAAGAGGTGATAAAGTTGGAAGAGAATCTGATTTTTAAACAAGGCATTAGAATTGAGCTTGACCCGCGGCGTTATTATCCTTTTAAAAATATCTGTGCTAATGCCATCGGTTATTTGAACGAAATTTCGAAAGAGGAGTTGAAGGGCGATACTTTTTATAATTTAGGTGATTTTATTGGGAAAGCCGGCATTGAAAGGTATTACGAAAGATTATTACGGGGAAAAGATGGTCGCGCCTTAATTGAAGTTGATGCTCGCGGAAGGGAAATTCAGCCTTTTGCGGAAGCAAAAGCAATTGCCCCAATTGCCGGTGCCGATATCTATCTTTCTTTAAATATCACAATGAATAGTTTTGTTGAAAGTCTTATGGCAAATTATTCTTCCGGATTGGTTTTAGGAATTGAGCCAAAAACCGGCAGGGTGATAATTTTTTATCAAAAACCGAATTTTGACCCGAATATTTTTTTTGGTTTAGATTATAATGAATGGCAAAAATTGATAAAAGATAAAAAGAAGCCTTTTTTTTGTCGGATTGTCTCTGGTCTTTATCCACCAGGTTCCACCTTTAAACCTTTTTTGGCTTTAGCGGCAGTAAATAAAGGGCTAATTAACAAAAATACTTATTTTCTTCCCTGTTACGGTCGTTACCAGATTGGCAATCGGTTTTTTAAATGTTGGCAAAGCCACGGACACTTAAATCTTATTGATGCCTTAGCCTATTCTTGTAATATCTATTTTTATCAATTAGGAATTAAAATGGGTTTGAAAGAGATTTTACAAGTGATGAAGGATTTGGATTGGGAAAAGAAGACGGAAATTGAGCTTTTAGAAGAGGCAAATTCAAAAATGCCCAAATACCAATCTGCTCCTTTGGGAAAAGTAGCCAATTTGGCTATTGGTCAAGGTGAATTGCTTTTAACTCCCATTAAATTAGGACAACTTTATTGCGCCCTTTTTAATGGTGGTTTTCTTCCCCGCTTACATCTGCTTGATTCAATAAAAAATGTGAAATCCTTTCATAAGGATTTTGTCGATTCTTTGATTAAGAAAAATATCTTACAAATGGTTATTAATAGTAATAAAGAAACAGTTTATCAATATTTACCAAGTAAGTATGAACTGCCTTTTTCTAATTCCGCCTTAGAAATTATAAAAGAAGGTCTCTTCTGGGTTGTGGAAAAGGGAACTGGTATTTCTGCAAAATTAGCCAATTTAAAAATTTATGGTAAAACCGGTACTGCCCAAAATCCCTTTGGTCCTGACCATGCCTGGTTTTGTGGTTATGCGGAAGATTTTGATAAATCTTTGCTTTTGGTAATCCTTTTGGAAAATGTTGGTCCGGGCGGAACCTATGCGGCTCCTTTAGCTAAAGAAATTTTTGCCCGTTATTTTTTTAAAGATGTTAAAGAAAGGTAAAGGGATTTTAATAATTGCCATTATTTTAATTTTAATTGGTTTTTTGGTGATCGGACATACGGGTGGTAAAAAATTTCTTTTCCGCCAGATTTTCTTTTTTCTTTTGGGAATGGGACTTTTAATCGCCATAAGGAACTTAGCACCAAAAATAATCTTTGATTTAAGTTTTTACTTTTATTTCCTTTCGCTTATCCTTTTAATTCTGGTGTTACTTTTATCCAAAAATAGTGCGAAAAGATGGCTAAATTTTTATTTCTTTTCTTTCCAACCCTCGGAATTTGCTAAGATTGCTTATGTTATTTTTTCTGCTTATTTCTTAGCCAATTTAAAAAAATTTGATTTTCATTGGCGCATTCTTTTTCCTGTTTTTCTTTTTACTCTTTTGCCTACTTTTTTAGTTCTTTTAGAGCCGGATTTGGGTTCGGCTTTTATCTTTCCTTTTATCTTAGCAATTCTCTTATATTTTCGGGGACTTTCCTTTTCCCAGATTTTTATTCTCTATTCACCGCTTTTCTCTTTTATTTTTGGTTTTTCTTTACTTACTTGGATTATCTATTTTCTTTTTTTAATTTTAATTGCTTTTAGAAAGAATACCATTTTTTATGGCTTTTTTATATTAGCCATCAATAGTTTTTTTGGACTTTTAAACCCAATAATTTGGCAGAGTTTAAAAGATTATCAAAAACAAAGGATTATTGCTTTTTTAGCTCCCTATCTCGACCCTAAAGGTGTTAGTTGGAGTAGTATCCAGGCACAGATTGCTATTGGTAGTGGTCGACTCTTCGGCAAAAGTTTTTCCCATCCGCCATTAAGTAAATTAGACTTTATCCCTAATCCCCACACCGATTTTATTTTTACAACTTATGCCGAAAAATTTGGTTTTATTGGATTTATTATTTTGATTTTTTTATATTTCTTACTCCTTTATCAGATTTATCAATACGCAATAAAAAGTACTGATTTAAAAATCCAATTAGCCCTTGCTGGTTTCGGAGCAATCTTTCTTTACCACATTTTTGTAAATTTAGGAATGGTTTCCGGCATTTTGCCCGTAACTGGTTTAACCCTGCCTTTCATCTCTTACGGTGGTAGCTCTTTAATTGGTAATTTAATAATAGTTGGTTTAATATTAAATTTTATTAATCAATAATGGATAATATTAAGGCTTTTACTATTAAAGAGTTAAAGGCGTTGGTATCAAGTCTTGGTTGGGAGGAATATAATGCTTATCAAATTTTCCAATGGCTTTGGCAGAAAAAGATAACCGATTTTTCTTTAATGACCAATCTTTCTAAAAAAAAGCGGGAATATTTAAAAGATAATTTTGTTATTGAAGAATTAAAATTATTAGCAACCAAAAAGGCAAGCGACGGAACTACTAAATTTCTCTTTTCTTTAAAAGATGAAAATAAAATTGAAGCAGTTTATATCCCTGAGGAAAACCGCCGAACTATCTGTGTTTCCACCCAAGTTGGTTGTCCTTTGAAATGTATCTTTTGTAATAGTGGGAAAATCCCTTTTCAAAGAAATCTTTTCTTTTATGAAATCGCTGACCAGATTTTAAGTATTGAGAAATATTTAAATATTAAACCAACAAATATCGTTTTTATGGGGATTGGTGAACCGCTATTAAATTTGCCTGAGGTTTTAAAAGCTATTTCGATTATTAACTCACCTATTGGTTTCAATATCAGTGCCCGAAAGATTACCATCTCAACTGCCGGCATTGTTGAAGGTATTTACCATTTAGCCGAGATAAAGAAGAAGATAAAATTGGCGATTTCCTTAAATGCTACCAAAGAAGAGATTAGAGAATATCTAATGCCCATAAACAAAAAATACCCAATAAGTGAGATTTTGAAAGCTTGTGAGTACTATTGGCAGAAAAAAAGAGAAAGAATAACCTTTGAATATGTTTTGATAAAAGACCTTAATGATAGCGAAGAAGATGCCCAACGGTTAAAAAAGCTATTAAGAAGAATCCCTTGCAAAATCAACCTCATCCCTTTTAATCCCTTTCCCGAAGTAGCTTTTCAACCACCGCCACCAAAAAGGATAGAAAAATTTATGGAAATATTAGCAACCGCTAACTATACGGTCACTTTAAGGAAAAGTCGGGGCAGAGAAATTCTTGCCGGTTGCGGTCAGTTGGCCTATCAAAATTATTGAAAATTCTTAGTAATTATTTATAATTTTTGTTTAAAAGGAGTTAAAATGGAAAAAGAAATTTTAGAAATAAGATGGCATGGTCGTGGTGGTCAAGGAGCAAAAACTGCGGCTTTACTCTTTGGCGAAGCCTGTTTAGAAACGGGTAAATATATTCAAGCCTTTCCGGAATACGGACCAGAAAGAATGGGAGCGCCCGTAACTGCTTATAATCGGCTTTCCTCTTTTCCAATCAGAATCCATTCGGGAATAAAAAATCCTGATGTCTTGGTTATTTTAGATACTTCTCTCCTTGCTACTTGTGATGATATTTTAGCCGGGATAAAAGAAGACGGAATAATTTTGTTAAATACTTCGGAAGAACCAGAAAAGATTAGAGAAAAATTAAATTTGAAAGGAAAAAAAATCAAGATTTATACGGTTGATGCTTCTAAAATTTCTTTGGAATGTTTAGGTCGGGATGTGCCTAACACACCAATGCTGGGTGCTTTGGTTAAAGTTTTAGGTATTTTTGATTTTGATAATTTCCTCAATTCAGTGAAAAAAAGGCTGGAAGAAAAATTTCGTGGTAAAGAATCATTGATTGAGAAAAATTTAGCAGCCATTAAAAAGGCTTATCAGGAGGTTAAAAGTGATTGAAGAAAATAAAAAAGAATGCGGAATAGTAAGTTGGCAAAGTCTCACCAGCGGAGCTTTGATTAAAGATTTAAAAAGAATAAAAGAAAATAAAACTGGTGCCTGGCGAAGTAGTCGACCAGTTTTTTATAAAGAAAAATGTATCAATTGCTATCGTTGCTGGATGTTCTGTCCCGATTCAGCAATAAAGATTGAAAATGATAAAGTAGTGGGAATTGATTATGATTACTGTAAAGGTTGCGGTATTTGTGCTCAGGAATGTCCCAAAAAGGTTCAAGCAATTGTGATGGTAAAGGAGGAGAAATGATTTTAGCCAAAACCGGAAACGAAGCCTTAGCTTTTGCGATGAAACAGATAGAACCTGATGTGGTTGCCGCTTATCCCATAACCCCTTCCACCGAGATTGTCCAAATTTTTTCATCTTATGTAGCTGATGGTTTAGTAGGTACGGAATTTGTTGCCGTAGAAAGTGAACATTCAGCAATGAGTGCTTGTATTGCCGCGGCTGCTTCCGGAGCTCGAGCAATGACCGCAACTTCTTCTCAAGGTTTAGCCTTAATGCACGAAATGCTTTTTATTGCTTCCGGTCTAAGATTACCAATTGTTCTCTGTGTGGTAAACCGTTCCCTTTCTTCTCCTTTAAACATTCATTGCGACCATACGGACTCTTTGGCTTCTCGCGATTCTGGCTGGATTCAAATTTTTTGCGAAGATGCCCAAGAGGCTTACGACTCTTTGATTTGCGCGGTAAAAATTGCCGAATCAATCTTTTTACCAGTAATGGTAACCATTGATGGTTTTATTATCTCCCATTGCCTCCAAAAGATTGATGTCCTTACCGATGAAGAAGTAAAAAGTTTTATTGGTGAATACCGACCCAATTACAATCTTTTAGATGTTGATAATCCGATCACTTTGGGACCAGCCTGTCTGCCAGATTCTTTCTTTGAACACAAAAGAGCCCAAGCGGAAGGAATGTATCAAGCATTGGCGGTAATTGAAAAAGTGTTTAAAGAGTATGAAAAAAGATTTGCTCGCCCCTTATCCATCATTGAAGAATACCAAACGGCTGATGCGGAAGTGGGTATTCTTTGTATGGGTTCAACGGCGGGAACAGCCAAAGTAGCCGTTGATAATTTAAGAAAAAAAGGTCATAAAGTAGGTTTGTTTAAACTGCGCATCTTTCGACCAATCGCGGTGAAATATCTTCAAAGGGCTTTAAAGAATATCAAAATTTTAGGAATTTTAGAAAGAATGGAAGGTCTCAGTGCCTTTGGTGGTCCGCTGTTTAACGAAGTGCGTTCGGTTCTTTATGATGAAGCCAAAAGACCAATCATCCTTTCTTATGTCTATGGATTAGGCGGTCGAGAGATAACACCCGAAGAAATTGAGGAAGTCTTTTTAGAACTTATCTCCCTAAAAAATAAAAGAAGGAAAAGTATTGAAAAATTTAGATATATTAATGTGAGGTAAATATGAAAAGTATAAAAGAGCTGTTAAAAGAGCCAGAATTATTCAGTTCTGGTCATCGGGCGTGTGCTGGTTGTGGTGAAGTTTTGGCGGTAAGACAAGTATTATTAGCTTCCCAAAAACCGGTTGCCTGCGCCATGCCTACCGGCTGTTTAGAAATCGTTTCCACAATCTTCCCCCATACTGCTTGGCAAGTACCGATGTTCCACTCGGCTTTTGAAAATGCGGCGGCAACTATTTCCGGAATGGAAGCGGCCTATCGAGTTTTAAGGAGAAAAGGCAAAATAGATAAGAAAATATATTTTATTGCCTTTGGTGGTGATGGTGGTACTTATGATATTGGTTTCCAAGCATTATCAGGAGCAATTGAAAGAAGACACAGCTTTTTATATGTCTGTACCGATAACCAAGCTTACATGAATACTGGTATCCAACGTTCTTCTGCCACTCCCCAATTTGCTCACACCACCACCTCGCCTAAAGGCGAAAAATTACCAGGAAAATTGCAACCCCGAAAAGACATTATGGAAATTGTTATTGCTCACGAAGTCCCTTACGCCGCCCAAACAACCGTGGCCTTCTTTTCTGATTTGGTTAAAAAGGTAGAAAAAGCCCAATCCTACGAAGGTCCTACTTTTATCAATATTCTCGTCCCCTGTCCCCTGGGTTGGGGACATCTACCTTCTTTAACGATCGAGATTTCCCGTTTAGCTGTGGAAACCAATTTTTGGCCGCTCTACGAATACGAAAATGGTGTCTATCGTTTAACTTATAAACCGTCAGAAGTTAAACCAATAACCGAATGGTTAAAACTTCAAAATCGTTTTGCCCATCTTTTTGAAGAAAAAAATAAACACCTCTTAGAAGAATTTCAAAAATATGTTGACGAAAAATTCCAAAAATTGCTTAAAAAATTTGAAGCCAGTGGAAAATAATTTTCTTTAATAAAATCAAAAACTGTCAAAAATGTTCCCATCTTAAAAATTTTAAACCAATTTTTTCGCCAGTTAGAAATTCTAAAGTTTTAATCATCGGTCAATCACCCGGAAAAAAAGAGAACGAATTAGGCTTACCTTTTGTGGGACCGGCAGGAAAAAGACTTTTTTCCTGGTTTTCCGAAATCGGTTTAAAAGAAGAAACGGTAAGAAAAAATTTTTATATCACTCAGGTAGTAAAATGTTATTTAGGTAGCAATCGGCAGCCCACGGTCCAAGAGTTAAAAAATTGTTTACCCTATCTTTATGAAGAGATAAATATTTTAAAACCAAAAATAATTATTCCGATAGGTATTTTAGCAATTAAAACCATTCTTTTAGAAGAAAAAAGAATAGCTGAGGTAATTGGTAAAGTTTTTAGCAAGGGAGATTATTTAATAATCCCTCTGCCCCATCCCTCCGGTGCCAATGTTTGGTTAAACAAAAAAGAGAACCAAAGAAAATTAAAAAAAGCCTTAAAAGAACTTAAAAAAGCTTTACTTCAAAGCCACCACCATTATTCTTAAAGAATTTTTTCGGGCGGGTAAAAAGGTAAGGTGTTGATAAAGCTTTACTTTTTGAAAACCTACTTTTCGCAAAATTTTAATTATTGTTTTGTATTCGTATCCCCTTTCCTTATGAACTTCTAAAAAAAATCCTTGATTATTTTTCCGATAACATTTGAGATAAAGGGTAGAAAGATTTAATTTTTTATCAAAACGATTTTCCCAAATAGTTTTTAAATTTTCGCTTTCCCGAACAAAAGTGTTATTTCCCCAAAATTTTTCTAAAACGAAGATGGTGTTCATATCAAAAGTAAAAATTCCGCCTTTTTTCAAAAATTTATAGACTAAAGAAAAACATTTTTCCAAATCTTTTTCTGTCAGTAAATAATTGATGCTATCATAAAAAGAAACACAAGCGTCAACCAAAATATCCAGAGTGAAATCGGTAATATCACTTTCAATAAGCAAAACTTTACTTTTCAAATTTTCATTTTCAGCAAGCTTCTTTCGAAAAATCTTTAGCATCTCGGAACTTTTGTCAACACCAATCACCTGATAACCCTTTTTTAAGAAAATAATTGAAGGAATACCAGTTCCGCAGGCTAAATCCAGAATAATCTTCGGTTTAATATTAAAAAAATCCCAAATACTAATTACATATTCTACCCACGCTGGATAATCAACCAATTTTAACATAAATTCATCGTAAAATTGGGCAAAATGGGAAAAAGATTCGGTCATTTAAAATATTTTAAGAGGTAAATAGAATTTTTCAATAAAAAGCAATATTTATTGACTTTTTTAAGAATATTAAGTAAAATTTTAAGAATTTATTTTTAAAAATGACGGAATTTGCCAAAAAAGTATTGGCAATTGTGAAAAAAATTCCCAAGGGAAAAGTTATGACTTATAAAGAGATTGCCCTAAAATTAGGAAACAAAAATCTGGCCCGAGCAGTTGGTCAAGTATTGAAAAGAAATCCTTGGCCAATAACCATTCCTTGCCATCGGGTAATAAGAAGTGATGGTACGCTTGGTGGTTATTTTTTAGGAAAGGAAAAGAAAAAAGAATTGTTAAAAAAAGAAGGCGTTTTAATTATTGGCGAGCGGGTGATAAGATGAGCGAAATTATCAGATTAACCGTTGGAGAAGTTTTTACTAATACCTATATTGTGAAATCGGCTGACGAAATAGCCGTAATTGACCCTGCCTTTGAAAGTGAAAAAATTATTGAAGAATGTAAAAAATTAAAAGGGAAAGTAAAATATATTATCAATACCCACGGACATGTTGACCATATTAGTAGCAACAATGATTTAATAAAGGAGTTTAATTGTCAATTATTAATCCACCAATTAGATAACGAATTGCTCACTTCTCCCGAAAAGAATTTATCATTACTTTTTGGTTATCCTTACATCTCTCAAGAGGCTGACTGGCTTTTAAAAGAAGGCGATATTATAAAAATCGGTGATTGCGAGTTAAAAGTTATCCACACACCGGGACATACGGAAGGTAGTATTTCTTTATCGGGCGACGGTTTTATTTTTACTGGTGATACGCTTTTTTTTGATTCCATCGGTCGAACCGATTTTCCGAACGGTGATGAAAAAAAGATTTTCCAATCTTTAAAAAAATTGAGCAAAATAATAAGAGATGACCAGATAGTTTATCCTGGTCATGGAGAATATGGCTATTTTTATAAAATTAAAAAAATTAATCCCTTTTTAACAAATATTAAAGAAGGAGGATAAATTATGCCCAAAATTAGAGTAGCCATTATTGGGGTTGGCAATTGTGCTTCCAGTTTAGTTCAAGGAGTATATTATTATCGTAATGCTAAAGAGGGAGAGTTTATTCCCGGAATAATGCATGTAAATCTTGGTGGTTATCACATTTCTGATATTGAATTTACTGTGGGCATCGATATTGATAAAAGAAAGGTCGGCAAAGATTTGGCTCAAGCAATTTTCACTTATCCTAATAATACCTATAAATTTTGCGAAGTCCCTAAATTAGGAGTAAAAGTAGTCCGGGGAATGACCCATGATGGCTTAGGTTACTATCTTTCGCAAATAATTGAAAAGGCACCGGGACCAACGGCCGATATTGTTCGGATTTTGAAAGAAACCCGAACCGATGTGGTGGTAAATTTCTTGCCAGTAGGTAGTGAAGAAGCAACCAAATGGTATGTTGAACAAGCATTAAAAGCCAAGTGTGCCTTTGTAAATTGTATTCCGGTGTTTATTGCTTCCGAAAAATATTGGCAAAACCGTTTTAAAGAAGCAAAATTACCGGTAATTGGTGACGATATCAAATCCCAAGTAGGAGCAACAATTGTTCATCGGGTTTTAACCAACCTTTTTATTACTCGGGGAGTAAAAATAGAAAGAACCAGTCAATTGAATGTCGGCGGAAATACTGATTTTCTTAATATGCTTGAACGTTCCCGGCTTCAATCAAAAAAGATTTCGAAAACTAAAGCGGTAACTTCCTTGATACCCTATGATATCGGTGAAGAGAATGTGTATATCGGACCTTCCGATTATGTTGCCTGGTTAAAAGATAGAAAATGGGCATATATTCGTATTGAAGGGAAAACTTTTGGCGATGTGCCATTAAATTTAGAACTAAAATTAGAAGTTTGGGATTCACCAAACTCCGCCGGTGTCGTTATTGATGCGATCAGATGTGCCAAACTGGCTTTAGATAACAATCTAAGTGGTCCGATAATCGAACCTTCTTGTTATTTTATGAAAACACCACCGAAACAAATTCCTGACCATATTGCTCGGGAGAAATTGGAACAGTTTATAAAGAAATATGGATTGAAAACTAAAAAATGAAATTGCCTTGCGAGGAATTTTGATATCCTTTGAAGGTATTGAAGGGTGTGGTAAATCTACCCAAGCAAAATTATTATACGAATATTTAAAAACAAAAGCTATCCCTTGTATTTTGGTGCGGGAGCCGGGAGGAACGCAAATTGGTGAAGCGATTAGAAAAATTCTTTTAGACGAAAATAATATTAAAATGAGTCCAAAAACCGAACTTTTTCTTTATTTAGCAGCTCGAACCCAATTGTTAGCGGAAATAATTTTTCCTGCTTTAAAAGAAGGAAAAGTAGTTCTTTGCGACCGGTTTTCTGATTCCACCTTGGCTTATCAAGGTGGCGGCCGAAATTTAGGTTTAGAAAAAGTAAGTCAGATCAACAAATATGCCACCGACAAATTAAAACCTCATTTAACCATTCTTATTGATATTCCCTTATCCGTAAGCCGGGAAAGAACAGCAAAAGAAAGAAAAGACCGTTTGGAAAAGGAAGATGAAGAATTTCACAAAAGAGTAAGGGATACTTATCTTTTTTTAGCCAAACGGGCACCAAAAAGAATAAAGGTCTTTGACGGCACAAAAAATATTGAAGATTTACATTTAGAAATTAGAACAAAAGTAATTGAATTTTTAACTAAAAAAGGAGTAATATGAAGAAAAATAAGAAAAAGATAGTTATTTTAATAATTCTTCTTCTTGGTTTTTTATTCGCTTATTTAACCACCAGACTCTGGGCAGAAAAACAGACTATTTACCAATCGTTACAAAAATTCTCCAAAATTCTTGATATCGTCCTTCGTGATTATGTGGAAGAGGTTGATAGTGAGCAGTTGATAAAAAATGCAATTGATGGAATGTTAAATTCTTTAGACCCGTATACCCAATATCTTACTGAAGAGGAGTTTAAAGATTTAAAAATTAGGACTGAAGCCCAATTTGGTGGTATTGGCATCCAAATTGGCATTCAAGACGGACAACTCACAGTCATTTCACCAATTGAAGGTACTCCCGCTTATCGTGCCGGAATAATTGCTGGTGATAAAATTATCAAAATTAATGATGTTTCAACCGAAGGAATCTCTTTAGAAGAAGCTGTCAAAAAATTACGGGGCGAACCGGGAACAAAGGTAAAAGTAACGATAAAAAGAGAAGGTATTGAAGAGGAGTTAAATTTTACTTTGGTAAGAGAGATTATCAAAATCCACGCCATTCCTTTTGCCGGCAAATTAACCGAAGATATTGGTTATATTCGCCTGGCCGATTTTTCCAGTCTGGCGGAAGAAGAGTTAAGAAATACTTTAGATTCCCTTTTTGGGAAAGAAAAGATTAAAAAATTAATTTTAGATTTGCGTTCCAATTCTGGTGGTTTATTACAAGAAGGGGTCGAGGTTGGTAGTGCCTTTTTAGAAAAGGGTAATGTTGTTGTAAAAGTAAGGGGAAGATATCCAGAAACGGAAAGGATTTTCTATGTGGAAAAAGAGCCAAAATATAAAAATTATCCCTTAATTGTTTTGGTAGACCGGGGAAGTGCTTCGGCAACCGAAATTGTCGCCGGTGCTTTACAAGATTACGAACGAGCATTAATTATCGGCGAAACTACTTTTGGCAAAGGTTCGGTTCAAAATATCCGTCCTTTAGACGAAAATACCGCTTTAAAAATAACTACCGCTTATTGGTACACCCCTACGGGTAGGTGTATTCACAAAAAAGTGAAGAAAGATTCTTTAAAAGCAAAAGAATTTAAAAAAACCTATAAAACCTTAGGAAAATTAAGTAGAGAAATTTATGGCGGTGGCGGAATTGCTCCTGATATCTTTTTACCTTACCAAACCTTTTCTAAATTTATGACCAAATTAAGACAAGAAAATATCTTTTTTAAATTTGCGGTAAAGTATTATGCGGAACACAAAAGCCTAAAAGCTCCTCCTACTATTACCAAAGAATTTATTTATAATGAATTTGTTCCCTATCTAAAAGAGAAAAAGATTGAATTTAGTGAAGAGGATATTTCTAAAGATGAAGAAGAAATAAAGCGTGAGCTGACTATCGAAATTGCTGAAAAAATTGGCGGTTTAAAGGCTCGTTACGAAACCCTTCTCCGCTTTGATCCTCATGTTAAAAAAGCTATTGAATTGTTGAAAAAAGTAAATTCTCAAGAAGAACTTTTTAAAATTGCTTTAAGATAAATAATTCTCTTTCACATAATTGAGGGCTTCTTCCCGATTTTTTACTTTTCCTTCTAAATATAAATCTTCTACTTCTTGAAGAATTTTTTTAAAAATGGGTCCGGGTTTTAGTCCTAAATTGATTAAATCATAACCGTTAATTAATCTTACTTTTTTCTTCTCTGCCTCTTCTTTTCTTTTTAATTCAATCATTCTTTTAATGGCTCTTTCCAAATGTTTAGTATAACCAGCGGTAGCGTAGCCATCCGCATAAGTAAGAATCATTAAACCAAAAGCTTCACTTTCTAAATCGCGAAAGTATCTTCTGATTGCTCGGTCAGTTAAAATTGGTGCTGAAGCTAAAAGATGAAGACGCATATGAGAAAATATCAGTTTGGTGAGCCGTCGAATATCATCGTTAGGAAATCGTAAATTTTTTAATAAATTTTTTACGATTTTAGCACCAACGGCTTCGTGGCCATAAAAATGGACTTCGCCGTTTTCATTTTCTTTTTTAGTTAAAGGTTTACCCACATCGTGAAAGAGACCGGCTAATTTTAAAATCTCTTTACTGTGAGCTAAAGAAAAATATTCATCCCATTCTTTTTCAAATTGACCAAAAAATTCTTTATTAGTAATAATCTCTTCTATTTTCTTATAAGTTTTTAATGAATGTTCGGCCAATTCTTTTTCTTTAAAGATATCCAAAGGAAATATTTGAAATAGAATTCCCAAATGGTAAAGTTTTTTTATATAAGGATAAGTGTTATCGGCCGCTAATATTTGGAAAAGTTCATAATTTATCCTTTCTTTGGCAACATTAATTAAAGAAATATTTTGGGCAATGTCAAAAATCTTCTTATCAATTTTAAATCCTAATTGACAAGCAAATCTTATTGCTCGCAGGATTCTTAAAGGGTCTTTTGCCAGTACTGAATCATTAGTTAGCCGAAGCTTTTTATTTTTCAAATCTTTGAGACCGCGAAACGGGTCGATTATCTTTTTTTCTTTTAAAGAAAAGGCAATGGCATTAATAGTAAAATCCCTTTCGGCTAAATCGTCGATGATAGTTTTTTTATCAAAACCTTTAAAATCAAATGTTGTTTTGTAAGCCACTACTCGAGCTTCGTCATCTTCGGCAGACAAAAGAATAAATTTGCCTTTTATCTCCTTTTCAAAAATTTTGGCTACTTCTATCCCTTTACCTTTCACCGCAAAATCAAAATCTATTGGTTCTTTATCTAAAAGAATATCCCGAATAGTACCACCAACCAAATAAAAATCTTCATCTTTAAAAATTTGGGAAAGAATCTTTATCCCTTTATTTAAAATTGGTTGGTTTTCCAGATAAGTAATTATCTTCTTAAGCTCTTCCATACCAGTAAATCAAAGAAGGTATCTTGGGCTTTTTATTTTTTATCACGATAACTTCTTTCAATTGGCTCTTCGTTACTTTTAATTTTTCCTCATCGTTGGCGTGAATTGCTAATAAGGGTTCACCTTTTTTAACATAATCGCCAATTTTTTTATAAAATATAAAACCAACTGAATAATCAATCTGCTCGCCTAATTGTTTTCTTCCACCGTTTAAAAAATTAACAAGCCAACCAATTTTCTTCGTGTGAAAAGAAAAAAGATAACCTTCCTTAGGTGCCCGATATAGCTCTTGATATTTTGCTTGGGGTAATAAATTGTAATCATCAATTACCCTTTCATCACCTCCTTGATTTTTTATCAGTTCTTGAAATTTCTTTAGTGCCTTTCCCTCATTAATTATTTTAGTTATCAAATCTTCAGCAGTTTTTTTATTAGCCGCAATTTTTGTTCTTAAAAGAAATTCCTGAGCAAAAGTAAAAACAATTTTTTTTAAATCCCTTTCTTGATTTCCCTTCAAAAACTCAATTGCTTCAATAACTTCCAAACTGTTGCCCACCGCTTTTCCTAAAGGTTGGTTCATATCGGTTATAAAAACACTGATTTTCTTTTTCATTAATTTGCCAATCGCCATCATCGTAATTGCTAATTTTTTGGCATCAGTAAATTTTTCTAAAAAAGCTCCGTCACCGGTTTTTATATCCATTAATAAAAAATCTATTCCTTCGGCTAATTTTTTACTCATGATGCTGGCGGTGATGAGGGGAATTGATTCGATCGTGGCGGTAACATCCCGTAAACTATATAAATATTTATCGGCCGGCACAAATTCTTCACTCTGTTCAATAATAAAAAATCCGATTTCCTTTATTGCTTTTTGGCATTCCTTGTAAGATAAAGTTGTTTTAAAATTCGGAATCGAAGCTAATTTGTCAATTGTTCCGCCAGTATGACCTAAAGAACGACCGGCAATCATGGGAATTTTTAGACCGCTGGCAGCCAAAATTGGCGTTAAAATTAAAGATACTTTATCACCCACACCACCAGTAGAATGTTTATCCACCAGATTTTTTTCTTTAAATTTAAAGACTTTTCCGGAATTCATCATCGCTAAGGTTAAATCCTTAGTCTCGGAAAAACTTAATCCCCGAAAATAAATGGCCATCAAAAAGGCAGCTACCTGATAATCGGGGATTTCTTTTTTTATCAATTTTTCAACAAAAAAATCAATCTCTTTTTTTGTCAAACTAAAGCCGTCTCTTTTTTTTCTAATCAGATTTAAAAAATTAAACTCCATTTAATATTATAATTTAACCTCTTTAATTTTTCAAATTTTTGACATTTAATAAATTTTTGCTATGATTAATAAAAATGAATAATAAACCGTCAAAAGAAAGATTAAAGAAAGGTCCTTTGGTAATTATTGAATGTCCGGAAAAAATTCCCTGCAATCCTTGTGTGAATGCTTGCCCCCAAAAAGCTATTATCATTGAAGATTCTTTGGTTGAAACCCCGAAGGTTGATTATCAAAAATGTATCGGTTGCCTTTTATGTATTCCCCAATGTCCGGGTTTAGCAATTTTTGGTATCCATTACAATTATTCTTCAAAAGAAAGCTTAGTCTCTTTGCCTTACGAATTTCTACCTCGACCGAAAAAAGGTGATGTGGTTTGGGGAGTTGATAAAAACGGTAAAAAGATAAGTAAGGTTATTGTGGAAAGAGTGATTGAAAATCCTAAATTTAACCGTTGCGCTATTATCCAGGTGAGAGTTAAGAAAAAATATTTTGATAAAATTCGGATGATTAAATTATGAAAAAAGATAATCTCATTGTTTGTCGTTGTGAAGATGTTTCTTTCAAAGAGATTGAAGCTTTAATTAAAAAAGGATTTTCTTTAGAAGAGATAAAAAAATTAACTCGTTGCGGTATGGGTTATTGCCAAGGTCGGACCTGTTTTAATATTCTTATCCGCTTATTAAAAATTTATGACCAAAATTTAGTTCCTAAAAAAAGACCGCCCTTAAAGCCAATATTAATAAAAGAGATTATCAGTTATTTCCAAAATGAAAAATAATTTTGATGCCTTAATTATTGGTGCTGGTGTAATTGGCGCCGCCACTGGTTATTATCTGAGTGAATTAGGATTAAAAGTGGCTATTATTGAAAAAGATTATCCCACTGCTGGTTCTACTGGTCGATGTATTGGCGGTGTCCGGCAACAATTTGCCCATCCACCTACTATCCAATTAATGCTTCAATCAGTTAAACTTTTAACCGAATATCAAAAAGAATTGAAATGGGATATTGAATGGTATCAAGGTGGTTATCTTTTTTTAGCCCATTCCGAAGAAAAGAAGGAAAGTTATTTAAAAGCAATGAAGATTCAAAAAGAATTTGGTTTACCGGTAAGTTTTTTATCGCCGGAAGAATGTCAAAAGATTGTTCCTTCTTTAAATTTAACCGGACTTTTAGGCGGTGTTTTTTGCCCTACCGATGGTCAAGTTAACCCTTTTAAATTAACATTTAGCTATTTAAAAGCGATTAAAAAGAAAAAAGGGAAAATTTTTAATTTTCAAAAAGTGGTGGCGATTAAAGTTAAAAATTCAAAGGTGGTCGGCTTGAAAACGGATAAAAATGAATATTTTTCTTCGCCAATAATTATCAATTGTGCCGGACCTTATGCGCAAGAGATTGGCAAATTGGTAAATTTAGAGATTCCCGTAGAACCCGAAAGACACGAAGCGCTGGTTACCGAAAAAATTGACCCCTTATTTTCTTGTATGATTGTTGATTACCGAGAAGATGGCTGTTATTTTGTTCAAAAATATAAAACCGGAAATATTGTTGGTTGTTACACCCCAATCCCTAATATTCCTGGTTATTCCGTTGATTCTTCTTTTGAATTTTTTATTGAAATGCCAAGAAGAATGGCTCGGCTTGTTCCTCCCTTGGAAAATGTGAGGATTTTAAGACAATGGGCAGGAAGTTACGAAATGACTCCTGATGGTAATCCGATTATCGGCGAAACACCGATTGAAGGTTTTTATCTTAATTGTGGTATGTGCGGTCACGGACTTATGTTTGCGCCGGCGGTTGGTAAAGCCTTGGCTTATTATATTGTGAAAAAAGAATTTCTTTTTCCTTTGGAAGAATTTTCTCTTTTTAGAGATTTTTCGAAAAAAGAAATAATGAAATAGAAATATTGATTTTTATTTTTTAAATGGTAATATTTATATAAAGTTTTTATAAAAGGAGGTAAAATGGCTTATTATATTTTGTTAACAAAATTGACTGATGAAGGAAGAAAAACTTTAAAAGATTATCCTCAGCGGCTAAAAGAAGTGAACGAAGAAGTGGAAGAGATGGGAGCTAAAATTATTGCCCAATATGCGATTCTTGGGGATTATGATTTTATTAATATTTTGGAAGCCCCGGATAACGAAACAATTGCCAAAATATCTACTGAGCTGGGTTCTCGGGGAACAATCCAAATTACCACTTATGTAGCAATACCGATTGATGATTTTTTAAAGGCAATTAAAAAATAAAGGGGGTGGTAATGATTTTTTTCATAATTATTAATTTTATTTTTAATCAGCAACTTATTTTAAACGGTGATTTTGAAGATAGTTTAAATTATTGGCAACTTCTTCACGGCACTGGTTATTATGACACGGTAAAGGTTGCCCCTTTTTATCATCCTGACCCCGATAATGAAGTTTATCTTTATAAATACGATGCTGATTATATAAAATTATTCCAAACAGTAAATATTCCTCATATTTATTTAAGATTTTCTTTTAGTGGTAAACTTTTAGCAAAGGAACTAAATCCTTCCGCACCTTATTCGGCTTTTTCTTCGGTTATTTTAGAATATTTGGATGAAGAAGCAAATTATCTTGGCCGGACAATGTTTATCTATAAAACTCCCCATTGTTCCGTTGCCAATAACGAACGTCAACATTTAATTGAAATTACTGATACGCTATGGAATGATTATCAAATAAATCTTTTTGAAGAATTGGCTAATCTTCCAGGAATAAATCCCTTTGATGTTAAAAAAATCCGAGTAGCCCTTTTTGATTCCACTAACGGTTGTTGAGCAGGACATTGTTGGGCGAAGGTCTTCGCCGACGATATTTCTTTAACCCCAATTTCGGGAGTTTGTGCTTATCGTTGGTTTATTGATGATGCTCCTCCCCGAGGAAATGGTGACAGTATTATCAATCCGGGTGAAGAAATCAATCTTCCTTTATGGATAAGAAATTATCGTGAACGACCGGTTAATAATGTAATTGGTCGGTTGCGGTTGTTAAGCCCAGACCCTAATATTGTTGTGCTGGATAGCATAAAAACTTTTGGTAATATTGAACCACAAGATTCGGCATTTACTGGTGAAAACGGCTATCTTTTCCGCGTTGCCAATAGTTGCACCAATGGCTACCTGATAAAATTTCTCTTAGAATGTCGAGGCGATGAAGATAGTGTGTGGCTTTCCAGAATTTATTTAAGGGTTGGTATGCCGTTCTTTCTAACGGGTAGGGTTTACGCCCTTGATACACCACCACAGGGAAATAATAACCGCCGATTAGACCCAGGTGAAGAGTGTGCCCTCGCTATTCAATTAAAAAATTTTGGCTATGGTAATGGTTATAATATCTGGGCAGTTTTAAAATCTGGAGATACTGCTTTGAGAATTATTGATTCCCTTGGCACTTATGGCAATATTCCCCGCGGTGATAGTTTGTTAAACCTTATTGACCCATTCTATGTTGCTTGCAGTCCCAGAATTATTCCGGAGACACCCATTCCTTGCACTTTAAAAATTTATGGTGACAATTTTCAACAGATTTTACCATTTTCGCTGGTAGTAGGTGAACTTCGTCCTTGTGACCCAGTTAGTGATGGCTTTTATTGGGTTTATGAAAATATAGATACCTTTTATTCCGAATGCCCAAGATATGAATGGGTAGAAATTAGAAATCAGGGAGTAAGATTGAATTTAAGTGACGACCAAACAGTAGTGATTGATATCCCCAATTATTTTGGACCGATAAAATATTATAATAACTATTATACACAAATCTCCATATGTTCCAATGGTTGGGCAAGCATTGGTTTTACCAATAGAAACGATTATTTTAACACTCCTTTACCCTCACCAATACCAAACCATTTAGCAATAAGTTGGGATGATTATTATCCGCCCACGGGTGGCGGTGTTTGGTATTATTTTGATTCGCTAAATCACCGACTAATTATTGAATGGGATTCGGTCCATTATTTTAATCCAAGAGAACAATGGGATAAATTCCAAATTATAATTTACGACACTTCTTATCGAACCATCAACGGTAATAATGTAATTCTTTACCAATATTATTCCAATAATTATTATCTTTCTAACACTGTTGGTCATCAGAACTATGATGGGAGTTTAATGGTTATGGCGGTTTATAACAATACTTATAATCGTGGTTTTGATACCTTAAAAGCGGGTAGGACAATAAAGATTACTCCTAATCCACCCCAAGTTGACATTAAAGAAGCTTCCGAAAAAGGGCATAAAAAAACTTTGGCTATTCAGAAAAACAAAATAAGATTTTATTTGCCCAAAGATAGTAAATATATTATTTATCTTTATAATCTCAACGGCCAATTAATTAAAAAGGAAAAACGACAGGACAAAAAAGGTTGGCAAACAATTGAGTTAAAAGAAAAATTACCTTTGGGAATTTATCTTCTTTACTTGAAAACTGCTGACGAAAAGATAATTCAAAAATCAAAGATTTTACTTCTTAAATAATGGAAAATCCGGAAGAGATAAATAAAGCAAAAGAGATTTTAAAAGCGATAAAAGAAGGAAAGATTGAAGAAATCCTTTCCACAATTACTTATGGTGATATTCCTATTTTAGAAAAAGTCGGGGTTCTAATGAATATCTACTCAGACCCTAATTATGCGAAAAAAATCTTTGAAAAAATCCTTTCTTTAGACCCAGATAATCTTTCAGCAAAATATTCTTTAGGATTTGCTTATTTTCGTTTAGAAGATTGGCCGAAAGCCCTTTTATATTTTCAAGAGGTTTTAGAAAAAGACCCAACCAATAGTGCTTGCTGGCAGGAATTAGGAATTGTATATCTAAAAATGAAGGATTACGAAAAAGCAATTGACGCCTTTCAAAAGGCTATTTCTTTTTCACCTTTTGATGCTCTTCCTTATTTTCAATTGGCTGAGGTTTATTCTTCCTTAGGAGAATATGAAAAAGCTTTAACTTACATTAATAAAGCTTCCGAACTACAACCAAAGGACATAAAGATTCTCAAAAGTAAAGCCAATATTTTGATTGCTTTACAAAAATATGAAGAGGCGCTCGCAGTTTTAGAAGAAGTGGTTGAAGAAAATCCCAATGATTTTGAAACCTTCTTAAATCTTTCTTTTATTTTTTGTCAACTTAAAAAATATGACCTGGCTTTAAAACTGGTTAATCAAGCAATAAAGATAGCTCCTAATGATTCTAAAGCCTTGGTAACCAAAGGTTATATCTTAGGAAAGTTAGGCCGGCAGAAAGACGAAATGAAATATTATGAAAGGGCAGTTACCCTTAATCCTAACGATTGGCAAGCCTATTTTAATCAAGGTGTTTTGTACTATGAGATGAATAAAAAAGAAGAAGCGAAAGAAGCCTTTGAAAAAGCATTAAAATTAAATCCGGATGCCGGTGATATCCATCATAATTTAGGAGTTTTATATTTGGAGAAAAAAGAAGGAGAAAAGGCTTATTATCATTTATTAAAGGCGGTCCAATTAAATCCTAAAATTGGCAATTATTGGTATTCCTTAGGACTTTTCTATTTGGAAACCAATAACCCGGAAATGGCATTAGAATGTTTCAATGAAGGGTTAAAATACGACATCAATTCCTATTTATTATATTCGGGCAAAGCATTGGCTTTAAAGGAATTGAACCGCTTAGCCGAAGCTCAAAGGTTTATTAATGAAGCCATTAACATCAATCCCACTGACCCCAGGTTATGGTATGATAAAGGTGAAATTTTAGAAAAATTAGGTAATAAAGAAGAAGCCCAAGAATGTTTTAAAAAGGCTTCCGAATTAGAAAGAAATCAGATATCATAAACTTCGTATTCTATTCTTCTCTTTTTTCTTCTGAAAAAGAACGCCATTAAAAAACCAATTAAAAAACCACCAATATGGGCTGACCAGGCAACTCCAGGAATACCTAAGGAATTATAAATAAATTGAAGAAATATCCAAATCCCTAAGAAAAGAAAACTGGGCACCAAGGCAAATCTTAAAAAAAAGCCAATAGGAATTAAAGTTAAAATTCGCGCCTTTGGAAATAAGACCAAATAGGCACCAAGCACACCAGATATCGCTCCGGAGGCACCAATCATCGGAATTTTAGAATAAGGATTTTTCATAATATGTAAAAAAGAACCAAAAAATCCACTTAAAAGATACATAACCAAAAACCAAAAATGACCAAAAATATCTTCCACATTATCACCAAAAACCCATAGATAAAGCATATTACCTAAGATATGCATAAAATTACCGTGTAAAAACATTCCAGTAAAAAGCGTATGAAGTCTTTCGCCCTTAGTAATTGCTATGGGAATAATCCCATATTTCAAAATAAAATATTTTAAATCCTCTCCCAAAGAGAGCTGATATAAAAAGACCAAAGTATTAACAATCACAATAAGATAAACAAAGATTGGTCGTCTTAAAGAAGGAATATCATCCCTTAATGGTATCATCGCTTTTCTAATAAAACCGTACAGAAACAGGCAGCAACTTTATTATTTAAAAAACCTTCCCAAGTTTTAAAAGAAATACCAATTGCCTTTTCCTTTATCTTCAAAATCTCACTGATATTCTTTTTCATTTGGGGAAGATAAGGCAAAAGCCTTGGTTTATTAATAACAATAACTGCCGAAATATTTTTCACTTGATAACCATCTTTTTTAATCTTCTTATTAACTTCCTTTAAAATAAAAGTAGAAGAAATCCCTTTAAGCTTTTTATCTGTTGGTGGAAAATAATAACCAATATCATAATCACCAATAGCACTTAAAAGAGCATCGGCTAAGGCGTGAAATAAGATATCGGCATCCGAATGACCAAAAAGACCGTATTTAAAAGGAATCTCAATTCCGCCAATAATTAACTTCCTTTTTTTTCTTAGCGGATGGGAATCAAAACCAAAACCGATTTTTATTTCTCTCAATACTTGATTAACTTAAACACCTCTTTTTTATCCTTACTTTTGATTTTTAAATAATAAACCCCTTTTGGATATTTTTTATTATCTAAAAAGATTTTCTCTTTCCTCTCTTTAAGAAGAACTTGACCACTATTATTTATCAAAAGAAATTCTCCTTTTTCTTTTAAATTAAAGGTCAAAGGTTTTTTCAAATAGATAATCTTAATTTTTTGGGCAAAATCTTCACCAATTGTCGATAAGACATCCTTTAAATAGCTACGCGCAATATATTTTACTTCTGCTATTAAAACCCATATACCAATATTAAACCAGAACCTTTCAGCTTGATAAACACTATCTTTTGCCAACCATAAAGAATCTTTATACCAGTTAATATCAAAAAACCTTACGGTATCTCGCCACGGATAATTACTATAAGAACCATGGATTTTGATTAAATGATAAGTTCTTATCTTATAGGCATTAGGAATTAAGCCGTAAGGAGTATTAACATTTTCAATATTAATTACCCGGCTGGTATCGGCTAAAAAGGTTAAGGTATCATTAAGAATTCCTTCGCCATCAAGGTCTAAAATATAAGTTCTTCCCCTTAAACCATGGGACCAAGAAAGATTTATTGAAAAAGGAGTTTTATAAAGGGTTTCCCGCATAGGAATTGTCTCCACAAAGGTGCCTGTCCAAATAAGACAATTTCCATATTCAAAAAGGGTATCGTAATATTCCTGTCTTTCTTTCGCCTTTCTTTTGCCAAAAGGTGTTAAAAAATAAGTAAAAGCCGTTAAGGGATAAGAAGTCTTTTTAAGATAGGCGATATTTCCTTGATAAACCGTCTCCTTCACAATCGACTCACAAGTAATACCGTCATCAAAATAGACTTCTATTGTCTCACTGGGATAAAAATAATGAATGGTCTCCGCAATAGAAAAAGTATCCAATGCCCATTTTCCTTGATAAATTCCCAAATAAGAACCTACTGGTCCGCTAAAACCAATTAAAAAAATCATCAACCCCATCATCGCTCCTCCTTTTAATAAAAAGATAACATATTATAATAATTTTAAATTTTTTGTCAAAGAGCAAAAATAATGCTATAATTATTCTGTTTTCACTACTTTCTTTGTAGCGGTGAATTTATTGGTCGAAAGTCGACAAAAATAGATACCAGAAGAAACTTTATTACCCTGGTTATCTTTTCCATCCCAAATAACCTTATACACCCCTGGTTTTTCAACCCCATTCTTCAATAGGCGCACTAAATTTCCAAAAGAATTATAGATAGATAAATTTACCTCACTTTCCTTAGGTAATGAATATCTTATAACTGTTTGGGAAATAAAAGGATTGGGAACGCAATTTTCTAAACTATATGCTTTGGGCAACGGTTGAAAAAGAGACAATTCTTTAATCCCTGACATACCTGCTACATAAACCGAATCTAAAACAAAATCGTTTATTGGATTAATATCACCAGCCAAAAGGGTTGTACATTTTGTTGTGTGCATACCGATGGGCGATGCTATCCAGGAAGCAAATCTTACCGTATCAATTCTACCAGCTGATAAAATTATTACGGTATCATCGGTGTAGAAGGTGCCAATTTGAAAACTAACTGAAAAATTCTCTTCAACTTCGCCAAAATTCTGAACTATTGCTTTAGGAATTACCACTTCTCCAGAATCAATAGTATCGGTTGGTGCCAAAATTCTAATTACCCCAACATCATGGATTGGTCTTCGGACAATTACTGAACCATAAGCCGAATCATTTTGTCGGTTCATATCATCAGCAAGCAAAGTAAATGATGCTAAATGGTAGGTATCCGGGATAGTGGCTATCCAAGGACGGAAATCGCTAACTATTGAATCTCCGGGAGAAAGTGTTAAGAAGAGGCTATCTTCATAAATCTGAGGAATTCTGAACCAAACTGAAAAAGACGCTCTTTCATTGCCGAAATTTTTTACTTTTACTCTTGGTCTTACGGTCGTCCCAGAATCAATTATACCTGATGGTGCGAGAATGGAAACAACACCAACATCTTTAACCCGAACTTTTACTGAACAAGTCTGTTTATCATTTGTTTGGTTTCTATCGGTTGTCAATTCAGTAGAGCAAGAGGCTGCCCAAGTTCCCCTTTGGCCAGCATTCCAAATGGGAAAATTTACATAAATTTTTGTTCCGGGAGGATGATTAGTTATCTCTTGGCTCTCATTATAGAAATCACCAATTTTCATCCGAACAGTATAAGGTCCTTCATTGGTTGTGCCAAAATTCTGAACGGTGCAGGCAGGAACTACCGAAGTTCCTGAATCAATTTCCGACGGTAAGAGAAGGACGGCTACTCCGACATCTCTTACCTGCACCAAAACTGAATCAGTCTTTTTATCGTTGCTCCGGTCGGTATCTATTGAGAGGCGGGTAGAACAAGATACTAAATGGGTTCCTCTTTTCCAAAGTGAATAAGGTGGAAATTGGCAATAACGATAGGTACGGGCAGGATGGTTATCAATATAAAGAGAACAGTTATAAAATTCACCAACCTTCATCTGAAGCCAATAACTTGTGTCTTTAATACCCCGATTATATACTGAACAGGCCGGGGTTATTGCTATTCCGGAATCAATCTCTCCTTTCGGAGCCAAGATTGAATGCACACCAACATCATAACCGGCTTCGTTAAATCTCCTGATAAATTCTGAAGAGTAAGCAAGGGCAACCGGATTTCCTGGCGGACCAGAAATTATTAAAGTATTCTCATCATTTGTCTGATTGCCAGCCGCTGACCAGTTCATAGAACCAGTGATTACTTTTTTATTATCAAGAACAACAAATTTATGATGCAATTTACCACCCGGATAAGCAATCGGCACTCGGTCACGATAGACTAATAAACCCGAATCTCGTAAATAAGGATAAGCCGACCAAACTTGATTTGCTTCCGAAGCACAAAAGACACCACCAACAAAAACTGAATCCGGTCGCGAAAACCATTTTCTGATCATTGTATCCGCAATTGCTTTTCCCTTAGGATAAGTAATAGAAAAGGCAAAGATACAAAAATTAATTTGACTATCAGCTTCGGCAATTTCTTTAGCAATGGTATCCAAGGCACTATCCTGCGGTGAAAAATAGACGCTCAATTCATATTCTCCAACACTAACTTTTCGGTACGGCAAAACATTGCTCTTTCGCCGGTGAAATCGGGTTAAAGAAGTATCCAAAATAATAGTATCCACATCCCCTCCCCACATCTGATTGAACTCTAAGGTGTATAATCTTGCCAAACTTTCCGATTGGATGACAATGGCATTTTCCGCGTGAACATCTTTACCAGGATTATAACTACCGGTCCAAACCCAATCAGACGTTTTTGGTGAGTGGTCACGATAATCAAAGATAGCAAATTTATTATGCATTGGATAGGAAAAACCAACAAGCCCACTGTCACTGAAAACTGGAATTCCCACTTCCCGCAACCGCCTAACATACCGCAGATATTCATCATCAACAATCACCCGAATCTTAACATTACGCAACACCTTTGCCTTCCGTAAGGCGGTAATCACTTGACTTCCGGGAGTACTTAGTGTCTCCGGAAAGGTGTCATGGATATAATAGAAACAGAAATCGATGGAATATCTTGCGGAATCGATGCGGGCTATTAGCTTTTGATGGATACTATCCTGAACAAAATAACAATTTATCTGATAATTACCTTGTGCTTCTATAAAGCCCCATATAAAAAAGAAAATCTTCATATTCATTTTTTTACCCCCCTAAGAAAATTAATCACATTTTCCCATATTCTACCGATTTTTTTCTTCTTTGTCAATTAAAAAATCAAGGGTAAGATAAAATTAAATTTTTCGTTTATATATTATGATGAAAGTAATTAAGAAGAAGGAAAAGATTTTTAAAAAAATAAAATTAAGAATTAAAATTGATGAGTTGGAAACCTTCAGTCCTGTAAAGGGTTTGCCTCGTAGGGGGAATAGTACAGAGGACGGCTACCCCTACCCTTCCCTCTTATTCCTTTTCAATTTTATTATTAAAAACATTCCAAAAACTTCCATTATCAGCCTTATTAATGTCTTTAATAAATTTATTTTCTACTTTTATACGAAAAGACCTTTCTTGCTATTTACTATTAGCATCCCTTATGTCTTTATTATTAGCCTTAATAAACTTTCCTTAAAGATTATTTTTAATAAAAGTATATAAAATTTTCAGAAAGTTTTGGAAAAAATCTTGGAATTTTTTAAACCCTTATAGGTCTTAAATTTTTATTTTTTGGTAGTTTTTAAAATTACTCTTTTGCGCCGTAGGATTTTAGGAGTTTAACTATTTCTTTATGACCTTCTTCCAAAGCAATCCTTAAAGCAGTCTTGCCATCTTTATTCCTGGCATTCACATCCGCTCTGCTTTCTAAAAGTTGTTTAACTTTTTCTAAATCACCATCCTTACAAGCATTTAATAACTCTCTCATCTTTCCCCCTTTTAAACATACCAAAATTGTAAAATTTTTTTTTCTTTTTGTCAATCAATTGTTTTTCTTTTTGAAAAAGAAAAAGAGGTCTTCACTTAGATTGATAAGGGGTCTGATGCCTAAAACGATGGCTAATAGTTCTTTCTCTTCTATTTTTTCTGTCTTTCTTACTTCTTGAAATTTGTTGGCTAAGATTATGTTTACTAATATTCTTAAAATTCCTGATAAGAAGATAAGGGTGAGCAGACGAGAATGAGGAAAGATAATCGGTAGTCTGTTAGCCAGATAACCACCAATAATGCCACCGATAAAAAGGGTAAAGGAGTTGGTGAAGTTGAAGTAGCCTAAACACCTGGTTCTTACTTCGGGCGAAGTGGCATCAAAGATAAAGTTTAAAGCACAAAGGTTAAAACCTGCCCAACTATAACCAGCATAAGCATTTATTAAGATGAGATAAATCGGATTTTTAGAAAAAAGCCATAATAAAGGAATTAAAGGGATAAGTAAGCCGGAGATTTTTAAAATACGGGCATTACCATAGCGGTCAGCCAAATTTCCCCACAAAGGTAAGGAAAGTAAAGAGGCCAAAGTTGAAGCAGTTGTTATCAAAGTATAAGTGGCATAAGAGAATTTTAAATCTTTTAACATATAAACAGCAAAAAATGGTGCGGCAATATAAGTGGCAAAATTCATTAAAGCGACATAGAGCGTAAATTTCACAAAATTACTTTCTGGCAGGCGTTTGATAAAAGAGTAATAAGAAAATCTTTTTTCCGGAACAATTTTTATCGGAAAATCATGCATCAGGCTGATAAAATAACCAGAAAGAAAACGGGAAAGACCAGCAATTATAAAGATGAGAAAAAAGCCAAGGATTTTATTTTTTGATAAAAGATATAAAAGAAAACCACAAAGAAAATTGGCAATTAAAGTAACAAAGCCCAAAACCCTTCCCCGATAAGCAAAATAACGACCATATCTTTCTTTTTCCACCGTATCACTCATCAAACTTTGCCAGATAGGAGTAGCAAAGGCGTTGAAGATATTGTTGAGAATAAGCAAAATAAGAAAAATGGTAAAGGGTTGGATTTTATAATTTACCAAAAAGGATAAAAAGGCTATCAAAATAAAAGTTAAGGCTTGTAAATAGACTGCCTGGGCAATAACTTTCTTTCGGCTTTTAAATTTTTCCACAATATCAGCAACTGGAATATAAAAAAAGGCTGATATGAATTGGGGTAGTGAATTTAAAAGACCAATAGCAAAATTGGACGCCTTTAAAAATAAGGCAAAAGGTGTGAGGTAATTTTGAGAAAAGCCCGCAGTTATGGAAGCAAAGATACCATCCCAAAGAGAATATCTTAAACTTTCTTCCCTTTCTTTTTCTAAAGCCATAAGATATTTATATAACCAAAATTTTTAAAAATTCAACAAATTGACTTTATTATTTGATTTTATTATAATTTTTAATGTTTTTAAAAAGGGAGGTAATTATGAAAAAGCAATGGCTTTTATTTTCTATTTTTATTATTTTGCCCCTTATCTTCTTTGCTCAAGAAAAAAAGAAGGTTCTTTCGGAAAAGGAAATCCAAAAGGTAATTCTTACTGAGTATAAAGATGCGGAAATTTTAAAATTGGAAAAGAAAACCGAAGATAAACAGGTTTTTTATTTGGCGGAAATTAATTATGAAAATAAGAAACTGGCTTTAAAAATTGATGCCCAAACCGGTAAGATTTTAGAAAAGAAGGAGATTTTAACACCCATTGATGAGAAGGCGATGGAATTGGTAAAAACTATTTTTGATGGTGAGATTGTTGAATGGAGTAAGGAAGTTGATGAAGAAGAGGTTTCTTATACCTTTCAAATAAAAGATAAGAAGGGAATAATAAAAAATGTGGAAATAAACATTAGTTGGGAAATTGAAGAAGAGGAAGAAGAAAAATAAAATAAATTAAAAAGGAGAAAAAATGAAGAAAATAATCATTTTTTTATTAATTTCTCTCTTTCCCCTTTTCGGAGGAGAGATTGTGAAATCGATTGATTTTCCAATAAATTCGCTGGTTCTTACCCAAAAAGATGGCTACACGGTTGTTGACCTTTTTTCTGCCCCTTATTATGAAGGTGAGGTTGGTTCTCCCCAAATTCCGGTTATACCGGTTGCTTTTGTTTTACCACCAGATGCCTATTTAAAAGATGTGGAAATCTTGGAGATTAATGAAACCAAAATTCCTGGCAATTATTTATTATATCCAGTTCAATACGGTCAAACTTATTCCCTAAATCAAGAGAAAAAAGAGTTTGTCTTGCCAAAAGAAAAATATTATTCTTTAAATACTATTTATCCAGAAAAGGTTATCAATTATTTAAATACTGGTAATAAAGGTGGCTTTAAGATTGGTAGTTTCTTAGTTTTTCCGGTAAGATATTTACCCGCTAAAAAGGAGTTGTATTTTGTTTCTCATTTGAAAGTGAAGGTTATTTATGAGAAAAGGGATATCCCTTTAAAAAGAATTTCACCTTTGAAAAAGCAGCTGTTATTATCAAGTATTTACCAGATGGTAATCAATCCGGAAGATGCGGAAAGATTTTCGCCGCCAATAGAGAAAAATCTTGGTAAAAAGGCAAGTGCCTATTTACCGCCAGGTTATTATGAATATGTAATTATCACTCCCAGCATGTTTGCTTCCGCTTGTAATGAACTTTTAAATTGGCGAAAGAAACTTGGTTATCCCAGTACTTTAATGACTATTGAAGAAATCCAGAATAATTATCCGGGAAGGGATGTAGCAGAAAAGATGAGAAATTTTATCAAGGATGCGGATACTACTTGGCAGACACCTTTCTTTTTCATTGTGAGGAAGGACCATCCGGAAAGGCAGTACCGGCGATTGTATGTTTATTATAGCGGGAGTTACCGAGATACCTTACCTGGTGATATCTATTTTTCTGACTTAGATGGCGATTGGGATTTCAACCGAAATAATATCTTCGGTGAAGTTGGTGATTCTATTGATGGTTATTCAGATGTTTATGTGGGAATGATTACTGCTGATAGCTTGACGGAAATTAGCCGGTATATTTCTAAGGTATTTCGTTATGAGAAAACACCGGATTCTAATTATGTGACAAAGGTTTTATTACCAGTTGGTGTCACTTTTTCTCAAGAGTATAACGATTCAATCTATTATGCTGTGCCGGCTGATTGGTTTGGCTGTCGGATGTATATGAGTGGTGGTGCTATCACTCCTACTCCCCAAAGATACTGCGACTCTTTAAATTCTGGTTATGGTTATACTTCAATTATTGCTCACGGTAACGAAACTTCTTATGACCTTGGTGGCTCGGTAACAATTCCGATGATGAGGGCTTTAACCAATACCAATAAGTTAAATGTTTTAACTGCTGTCTGTTGTCATACTGGTGCCTTTGATTATGCCAGTGATGATTGTATTGCGGAATATATGTGCAATCGTTCGGATAATGGTTTTGCTGCAGTAATGATGAATTCCCGATATGGTTGGGTAAGAGTTGCTGAATATTATAATTATCATTTCTTCTATAAATTTTTACCCCGACAACCGGTTGGTCGCCATCCTTTATGTTCCGCCTATGTTTATGTTGGTGAAGCCTTAGCCCATTCTAAAGACCAATTAAGACCTTTGTGGCCAATGACCGATTCTTCTCGTTTCCGTTGGGAAGCCTATGAAAGAAATCTTTTTGGTGACCCCATCCTTTTACTTTGGGGTGGCAGGATAGGAACTGCCCAGGTTGATTTTCCTAATGTAATTAATATTGGCTCTAATGTTCCAGTAAATATCACCGTAAGAAGAAATCAAAATCCCTGCGAAAGTGTTTTGGTCTGTCTCAAAAAAGGTGATGAGGTCTACGTGAAAGGTAGAACAAATAGCAATGGTGAAATAACTTTATATGTTACACCTTTAACTCCAGGTTATATGTATTTAACCGTAAGTGGTAGAAATATCTATCCTTATGAAGATTCTATTTTGGTTATCTCTACTGATAGATATGTAACCTACTTAAAACATTATATCAATGATGACCCACCAAGAGGTAATGGTGATGGCATTCCCAATCCCGGTGAGGAATTAGAAATTCCTTTATGGATTAAAAATTATGGTCAGGCAACCGCCGAAGGGGTTTATGGTTATTTCTTCACAAGAGATTCTAATGTCTCTTATTCCGATACGGTTAAATATTTTGGTCGGGTTGCTGGTGGTGATTCCGCCTTCACGGGTAATAATGGTTATAATTTAATCCTTGGTAATAATTTACCCAATGGTTATTCAATCGTTTGTTCGCTAAAAACCAAAGATAATTTAGATTCCACCTGGTTTAGCAGATTTACTATCACTGTTGGTACACCAGTTCTTATCTATCAGGATTATTTGGTAAAAGATTCTTTTTCCCAAAGACCTAATGGTAGAATTGACCCGGGCGAGACAACTGATTTAGTAATAAAGATTAAGAATATCGGTTTAGGTCATGGTTATAATGTTTCGGGAGTATTAAAGAGTGGTGATACCTTATTTTTCATTTTAGATTCTTTTGCCCATTACGGAACTGTTTTAAAAGATTCTATTGGTATTAATCTCTTTGACCACTTTAAAATATTTGCTTCACCATTAATAAGACCAGAAACGGAAATCTTATGTACTTTAAAACTTTATGCTGATAATTATCAAAGGGTAGTAACATTTAGATTACCAATCGGCATGTTAACAATAACCGACCCGATTCCTGATAATTATCAACCAGAGCCGTTATATTATGCCTATGATGATATTGATACTTTTTATCAGCAGGCTGAACCTTTTGAATGGGTAGAGTTAAGAAATGTTGGTGTGCAATTGCCGATAACTTCTGATGACCAGACAATTCAGATTAATCTGCCATTTCTACTTAAATATTATGGACAAAGATATACTGGTCAATTATCGGTATGTAGTAATGGTTGGATAACGCCAGTTTATACCACATCAGTAGTTTATGTTAATCAGCCATTACCTGATCCGACATCAACCAATCCTCACGCGATGATTTGTCCCAATTGGGATGATTTGTATCCGCCTTATGGTAATCGGATTTGGTTCTTATATGATTCTTTAAATCATCGGATGATAATTGAATGGGATTCGGTCCATTATTTTAGTCCCAATACCCAATGGGATAAGTTTGAGATTATTATTTATGACACAACGGTTTCTACGCCCACTGGTGATAATATGATTAAATTCCAATATTTGACTGCTAATAATTATGTTTCTAATACGGTTGGTATTGAGGACCAGACAAGTACGGTTGGTATCTGTGCGGTTTATAACAATAGTTATCATCGGGCATCAGCACCATTACAACCAAGAAGGGCAATAAAGATAATTACTGGTCAGCCATTACCAAGGGTGGCACTCTTTGAATTTACTAAAAATCAAGGCAAGATTAGTCAATTTGCCAATTTAAGAGAATTACCGACTATTCTTAAAGGAAAATCAATTGTCTTACCGATGAAAGCTAATAAAATTGCCGTTTATGATATCAGCGGTAAGAAGATTAAAGAAGTCTCTCGCAAGCAAAACGAAGTTTTGATGATTAAAAATTTACCAACAGGAATTTATATTATTCAAAATTTAGAAAATAAAAACGCTAAATACAAGCTAATTATAACGAAATAATAAAGTAAATTAATTTTTAAAAATCTTAAATTTAACCAAAAATTAAAAAGGAGTGATATGCGTCCAAAAATTAGTACCAAATTACCTGGACCAAAGGCTTTAAAATATTTAAGGAAAGACAGAAAGTTTATTTCTCCTTCTTATACTCGGTATTATCCAGCAGTCATTGAAAGGGGTGAAGGTGTTTGGGTATGGGATGTTGATGGTAATAAGTTTTTAGATTTTAATGCCGGAATTGCTGTCTGCGCTACTGGTCATTGCCATCCAAAAGTTGTGGAAGCGATTAAAAAACAGGTGGATAAATTGCTTCACTATTCAGGAACCGATTTCTATTATCCCTATCAAACTATCCTTGCGGAAAAATTGGTAGAAATTACTCCTGGCGGAATGAATAAAAAAGTATTTTTCTGTAATTCCGGTGCGGAAGCAATAGAAGGTAGCATTAAACTTGCCCGTTATTATACCAAAAGACCTTATCTTATTTCTTTTTTAGGTTCTTTTCATGGTAGAACTATAGGAGCTTTATCCCTTACTGGTAGTAAATTTGTCCAGAAGAAAGGTTTTGCCCCTCTTTTACCAGGTGTTTTTCATATTCCCTATCCTTATTGTTATCGTTGTATTTTTAATTTAGAACATCCTGCTTGTAATTTTTATTGTGTAAAATATATTGAAGAAGAGATTTTTAAAAAAGTATTACCACCAGAAGAAGTAGCAGCAATCTTTGTCGAACCAATCCAAGGTGAAGGTGGGTATGTCATTCCTCCGGATGGTTATTTTCAAGAATTAAAGAAATTATGCGAAAAATACGAAATCCTTTTTGTGGACGATGAAATTCAGGCAGGGATGGGTAGAACCGGTAAAATGTTTGCTTTAGAACACTGGGGGGTTTTTGCTGATATCTATTGTTTAGCCAAAGGACTTGCTTCTGGTTTACCAATTGGTGCCTTTATCGCCCGTTCGTCAATAATGAATTGGAAACCGGGAAGCCATGCTTCTACTTTTGGGGGCAATCCCGTCGCTTGCGCCGCAGCAATGGCTACTATTGAACTTTTAGAAGACGGCTTAATAGAAAATGCGGAAAAAGTGGGCAATTTTATAATGAAACATTTAGAAAAATGGCAAGAAGAATATGATTTTATCGGCGATGTCCGGGGCAAAGGTTTAATGATTGGTATTGAACTTGTGGAAGATAAAATCTCTAAAAAACCGGTTAGTGAAAAAGTCCAAACAGTTATTTACAAAGCCTTTGAAAAAGGGTTGTTAATCTTGCCTTGCGGAGTTTCCACAATTCGTCTGGCACCACCGCTAATCATAACGGAAGAAGAAGCCAGTGTGGGTTTAGAAATATTAGAAGAAAGCTTAAAAGAAGTATTTCTAAAATAAAAATAATTAAACATTAAAAAAATCTTTCCCGAAAAGAATCTTTCCATTCTTCTTGATTTTGTCAATTTTTTACAATAAAATATTTTAGTGTTAAAGGAAAGTATCTTAAAGAAGGTTGAAAAAACAATTGAAGATTATCAATTATTAGAAAAAGACGACAGAGTGCTGATTGGCTTTTCTGGTGGAAAAGATTCGGTTTGTTTGCTTTATATTTTGTATTTGCTAAAAGAAAAATATAATTTAAGTTTAATCGCCTTTCATTTAAACCATTTAATCCGAGGGAAAGAAGCTTATCAAGATGAAGTTTTTTGTAAGGAATTTTGTCAGAAATTAAATATTCCCCTTATTATTAAAAGAAGAAATGTAAAAAAATATGCCCAGAAAAATAAACTTAGTTTGGAAGAAGCTGGTCATAAACTTCGTTATTATTATTACAAAAAGATTGCCCAAAAGGAAAACTGTCAAAAGATTGCTTTAGCCCATACTGCCAGTGATAATGTGGAAACTATTTTGTTGGCCTTAATTTGGGGAAAAGGTTTAAAAAGAATTTCCGGAATTTTACCGAAGAATAACAATATTATAAGACCTTTAATTGATTTAACCACGGAAGAAGTTTTAAATTTTTTGAAAGAAAATAATTTAACCTATCGAGAAGATTCTTCTAATAAAGATTTAAAAATACCCAGAAATTATTTAAGAAATGTTGTTATCCCCTATCTAAGAAAATTAAATCCTAAGATTGAAAAGACTTTTCGTCAGATAACCAATTTGCTTGCCAATGAAAATGAATATTTAGAAGAAGCGACAAAAAAAATTTTAAATTCGGTAATAAAAAAGAAAAAGTCGGAAATCCTAATTAATAAAGAAAAATTTAAAAACTTACCTTTGGCAATAAAAAGAAGGGTAGTAAAAGCGATTTTGCCTCATTTGAATTTTTCCCAAATAGAAAGAATTGTAAAATTGCCTGAAAAACCCATTGGTAAAAAGATAAATTTAGAAAACAAGCTTATCGTTTATAATGAATATCAAAATTTAAGAATTTTTTCTTCCAATAAAAAAATTGATAAAATTTTTAAAATAAAATTAAATAAAATTAATTATTTCCCAGAAATCAATTTAAAATTGACTTGCCAAGTAATAGATATTGAAAAAATCAAGGAATTTAATTATAATAATTGTGAATACTTTGATAAAAATGATATTCATTTACCGCTTTTTATTAGGTTTAGAAAGGAAGGAGATTTTATTCCAATAAAAAATGGGAAGAAAAAACTTAAGAAACTTTTTATTGATATGAAAATACCTAAAAAAATAAGAGACCAATTGCCCCTCTTTTGTGACCAAAAGGGAATTCTTTGGATTTTAGGGGTTTATCGGGCTTATCGGGGGTTTATAAAAAAGAAAACTAAAAAAGTATTAAAGGTAAAAATTTTAAAATGGCAAAACCCAATTTACCAAAATTAATAACCGGACAAATTATCGTTTGGGTCTTCATTATCATTATTGTTTGGCTTGCCTTTTCCCTTTTTAACATTAAAACACTAAGAATTAATATTGATTATTCCCGCTTTCTTACCGAAGTAGAAAAAGGAAATGTGGAGAGTGTAATTTTGGTTGATAAAGAGATTCAAGGAACTTTTCGGGAGCCAATTTCTTTAAATACCGGTGAAAAAAGAAAATATAAAGAATTTAAAACCTACTTACCTTTTCCTGACCCCCAGTTAATTGAAAAATTGGTTAAAAATAAAGCGGAAGTAGTAGCCAAACCACCGTCAAACATTTCTAATATTATTTTAGGAATTTTGCCTTGGCTTTTCTTCATCTTTTTAATGACTCTTTTTTTCCGGCGCGTCGCCTCGGGACAAGACCGAGCATTCACTTTTGGTAAAAGTCGAGCAAAAATTTTGACGGAAAGCAAACCAAAAGTTACTTTTGAAGATGTTGCTGGAGTTGATGAGGCGAAAGAGGAATTGAAAGAGATAATTGATTTTTTAAAAGCACCGGCTAAATTTCAAAGATTAGGTGGCAGGATTCCTAAGGGAGTATTATTAGTTGGACCGCCAGGAACGGGTAAGACCCTTTTAGCCAAAGCCGTTGCCGGTGAAGCCGGTGTCCCTTTTCTTTCTATTTCCGGCTCCGAATTTGTAGAGATGTTTGTTGGTGTTGGTGCTGCTCGGGTAAGAGATTTATTTGAACAGGCAAAAAAACACGCTCCCTGTATTGTTTTTATCGATGAAATCGATGCGGTTGGTAGACAAAGGGGAGCTGGTATTGGTGGTGGTCACGATGAACGGGAACAGACTTTAAATCAACTTTTAGCGGAAATGGATGGTTTTGATACTACCGAAGGGATTATCATTATGGCCGCAACTAATCGACCAGATATTTTAGACCCAGCGCTTTTACGTCCAGGAAGATTTGACCGTCAAATTGTTGTTGACCGACCAGATGTAAAAGGAAGAGAAGAAATTTTAAAAGTCCATACAAGAAAAGTTCCTTTAGCCGAAGATGTTGATTTGAAAGTTTTGGCGAGAAGTACCCCAGGATTTTCGGGAGCTGATTTAGCTAATATGGTAAACGAAGCTGCCCTTTTAGCTGCCCGGCGGGGAAGAGATAAAGTAACGATGCAAGATTTTGAGGATGCTAAAGATAAAGTATTGATGGGTGTGGAAAGAAGGAGCTTATTAATTTCAGAACAAGAAAAAAGATGGATCGCCTATCACGAAGCTGGTCACGCCTTGGTTTCTAAATTAATTCCCGGTACTGACCCTATCCATAAAGTTACTATTATTCCTCGCGGAAGAGCCTTAGGAGTAACTCAACAGTTACCAATTGATGACCGAAGAATATATTCTAAAAGTTATTGTTTAAACCAACTAACAGTAATGCTTGGTGGTCGAGCCGCCGAAGAGGTCGTCTTTGGCGATATTTCTACTGGTTCCCGAGACGATATTGATAAAGCAACTCAATTGGCGAGAATGATGGTTTGCGAGTGGGGAATGAGTGAAAGGCTTGGTCCCTTAACCTTAGGGAAAAGAGATGAGGAAATCTTTTTAGGAAGAGAATTTGGACTTCACCGCAACATCTCGGAAGAAACGGCAAGAATAATTGATGAAGAAATAAAAAACTTCGTTGAAAATGCCCATAAAAAGGCATTGGAAATTATTAAGAAGAATGAAGAACTTCTTCATAAAATTGCTAATAAACTTTTAGAAAAAGAAATTCTTACTGGGGAAGAAATTGATGAAATTATAAAGGGAGTTTAAAATGTTTTTTGGTTCTATTGTTGCTTTAATTACTCCTTTTAAAAATGGCAAATTAGATATTGAAGGGCTTAAAAAAAATCTTTCTTTTCAATTAGAAAACGAAACCGATGGTTTTTTGCCTTGCGGTACCACCGGCGAAACACCTTGCTTGGAAGAAGAAGAATGGCAAGAAGTAGTAAAAACAACTATTGATTTTGTTAACAAAAGAAAACCAGTAATTGTTGGTACCGGAACTAATAATACCCAAAAAACTATAAAATATACCGTTTTAGCCGAAAAATTTGGTGCCGATGCTTGTTTGGTAGTAGTCCCCTATTATAACAAACCTACCCAAGAAGGACTTTATCATCATTTTAAAGAAGTAGCTAAAAGTGTAAAAATTCCTATTATTCTCTACAATATTCCCTCGCGGACCGGTATAAACCTCTTGCCAAAAACCTTAGAAAAACTAGTAGCTGATTGTCCCAATATTGTTGGTATAAAAGAGGCTTCAGGAAATTTAGATCAAGTTTCCGAGATTATTTCTCATTTAGGTAAAGATTTTTGTGTCCTTTCTGGCGACGATTCTTTGACGCTACCGATCTTAGCCCTTGGTGGCAAAGGTGTGATTTCGGTTTTAGCAAATATCTTACCAAAAGAAACCCACCTCCTGGTTAAAAACTTTTTAACCGGTAATATCCAAGAGGCCCAAAAGATTCATTTAAAATATTTCAAATTGATGAAAGCTTTATTTATTGAAACCAATCCCATTCCAATTAAAACCGCGATGAATTTAATGGGGCTTCCTGCCGGTGAGCTCCGATTGCCTTTAACACCGATGAGTAAAGAAAATTTAGAATATTTAAAATCAGTAATGAGGGAATTAAATTTAATATGATTAAAATCATTCTCATCGGTGCTGCTGGAAAGATGGGAAGAATTGTGGCCGAAGCTATTAGTAATGAAAAAGATATGAAAATTGTTGCCGGCGTTGAAAAAACGGGACATCCTCATATCGGCTCACCTTTTTATGATGGCTACTTAACTGATGATTTAGAAAAAGTTATAAAAGCCGGTGATATTTGTGTAGACTTTACCAATCCGTTAGCTACTTTAGAAAACTTAGAAATTGCTCGCAAAGAAAAGAAGCCTTATCTAACGGGAACAACCGGTTTGACTGAAGAGCAATTAGCGATTATAAAAAAAATAAGTGATGAGATTCCAATTTTATATTCCCCAAATTTTTCTTTCGGGATAAATCTTTTATTTAAAATGATAAAAGAGATGGTAAAATTTTTACCCGATGATTACGATATTTCCCTTATTGAAACTCATCACAAAAAGAAGGTTGATGCCCCTTCCGGAACAGCTAAGAAATTTATAGAAATAATTAAAAACAAAAAAAGAGAAAAGGAAATCAAACCAATTTCTTTAAGATTAGGCGATATTATTGGTGAGCATGTTTTAATTTTTGCTACCGAAGGCGAATATATCAAAATTATTCACCATGCGACTTCCCGTTTCGCCTTTGCGAAAGGAGTAATTTACGGAATAAGATTTTTAATTAATAAAGAGCCTAATTTTTATACTTTTGAAGATATTTTGTTATCAACTTAGCTCATGAGTAAAATAAACCCCCAAATTTTCCGCGAATATGATATTCGCGGGATTGCCGATATTGACCTTACTGATGATAATGTCTATAAAATTGCTTTAGGTTATGCTACTTATATCAATCAATTTGGTTATAAAGAAGTCTTAGTTGGCCGAGATGTTCGGTTATCTTCAGAAAGAATAAGAGATGCTTTGGTTGCCGGTCTTTTAGATGCTGGTTGCCAAGTTATTGATTTGGGAATTATTCCAACGCCAGTTTTTTATTTTTCTGCTTTTTATTATGATAAAAATGCTGGCCTGATGATCACTGGTAGCCATAACCCTAAGGAATTTAATGGTTTTAAAATTGGTTTAAACAAAACCACTATTTACGGAAAGGAAATCCAAAAGTTAAGAGAAATTATTGAAGAAGAAAAATTTGTTAAAGGAAAAGGAGAATTATCCTATTTAAATCCAATTCCTGATTACCTTTCTTATTTGAAATCAAAAGTAAAATTCCAAAATACTTTAAAAGTAGTATTTGATCCGGGAAACGGAACCGGCGGTTATTTATTGGAAGAACTTTTAAAAGATTATCCGATAGAACCGGCTTTTATCAATTTGGAACCGGATGGCAGCTTTCCCAATCATTTACCCGATCCCACAATTCCGGAATATATGAAAGATGTGATAAGTTTAGTAAATGAATTAGATGCTTCTTTAGGAATTGGCTACGATGGCGATTGTGACCGCATCGGTGCTGTTGATGATAAAGGAAAAATTGTTTTTGGGGACCAATTATTAGCCCTTTATGCTTCCGAGATTGTCCAAAAATATCCAAAGGCAAAAATTGTTTTTGATGTAAAATGTTCTCAAGGATTGATAGAATATCTTAATAAGATTAATGCCACTCCGATCATGTGGAAAACCGGTCATTCACTAATAAAAAATAAAATGAAAGAAGAAGGAGCATTATTGGCGGGCGAAATGTCTGGCCATATGTTTTTTGCTGATGATTATTTTGGTTATGACGATGCTATCTATGCTTCCTTAAGATTATTAAAGATAATTGCCGATAGCGGGAAAAAGTTATCAGAACTTTTGGCCGATATTCCTAAATATTATTTTACGCCGGAGATAAGAATTGATTGTCCTGATGAAGAAAAATTTAGGGTGGTAGAAGAAGTAAAAAAATATTTTAAAGGAAAATATGAAATTATTGATATTGACGGAGTTCGAGTTATTTTTCCTGATGGTTGGGGGCTTTTAAGGGCATCCAATACCCAGCCAGTTCTGGTATTAAGATTTGAAGGGAAAAATGAAAAAGCCCTTAATAAAATAAAAGAGCTGTTTTTGACTATTCTTAATAAATATCCTTTTGTGAAAATACCAAATTTATAATTTATATTACTTTAGATATAATCTTGATTATGGAGGAAGCCAAGATATATAAAAATGCTTTTAATCTTTTAAAGAAGGCAATTATCAATTATAATCTTTTAGAAAATAGTGAAAGATTTATTGTCGGGGTATCGGGCGGCAAAGATTCTTTGTGTTTAGTTCATCTCTTGAATGAATATAAGAAAAGGGAAAATAAAAAGTGGGACTTTATGGCAGTTTATATAAAACCCGACTTTATTAATTTTGATACCAAAAGATTAATAAACTTTTTTGATAAACACAAAATTAATTACGAAATTTTGGAAGCTAAATTACTAACCAAAATAGCAACTTCTTCCAAAAAAACATGCTTTTTGTGTGCTCGGGAACGAAAAAAAATTCTTTTTGAATTTGCCGAAAAATTAGCGATAAAAAAAATTGCCCTTGCTCATCATCTTGAAGATGTGAATGAAACCGTACTTTTAAATCTTTTTTATAATGGTGAAATATCAACCTTTTTACCAATCCAAGATTTCTTTAATGGTAAATTTTACATAATAAGACCGCTTTATTATTTTAATAACGATTTAATTAAAAATTATAATCAATTTCATAAAATAAAAGCAATAAAAAATCCTTGTCCTTATATAAAAGAAAATAAAAGAAATAAAATAAGAAATTTTTTAGAAAGTCTATACCGGGAAGATAAAAGAATTAGGGAAAATATTTTTAAAGGAATAAAAAGAATTAAAGAAAAATTTTTGCCTTAATAACAATATTTATTTTTTATAATATTTACCTTCATAACCTCTATCGGTGGGAAAATAATATTTTTTCCCCTTTAGTCTCGGTGGCAAATAATCTTGTTCTACCTTTCCTTCAGGATAATCATGGGGATATTTATAATCTTTGCCATAACCAATCTTTTCCATAAATTTTGTTACCGGATTTCTCAAATGTAAAGGGACTGGTTCGTTATAGGTATTTAAAGCATCTTTTTTGGCCTTTTCGTAAGCCAAATAGACAGCATTACTCTTTGGCGCTAATGATAGATAGATACAAGCTTGAGCTAAGGCTAAAGAACATTCGGGCATACCAACAAAATTACAAGCATCTTTGGCCGCATTGGCAATAACTAATGCCATTGGGTCAGCATTGCCAATATCTTCCGAAGCTAAAATTACCAGCCGCCGAGCAATATATAAAGGATCACAACCCGCTTCTAACATCCTTGCCAACCAATATAAACTAGCATTAGGATCACTCCCTCTAATAGATTTTATCAACGCGGAAATCAAATTATAAAACTCTTCCCCTTTTTTATCAAAAACTAAAACTTTTCTTTCTAAAAGTGAAATAATATCTTCAATAGTTATTTTTACTTTATTATTTTCATCCTTCTCTTTACTTAAAGTGGCTAGCTCTAAAATGTTCAGAGCTACGCGGGCATCACCATTAGAAATGTTGGCAATATAATCTAAAACCTCTTCGCTAATTTCCAAATGGTAATCTTTTAAACCATTGGGATGGACGATTGCCCTTTTTAAAATTCTCTTTATTTCGTCGATTGTCAAAGGCTCTAAAATATAAACTTTCAAACGAGAAAGCAAAGGGGGAATGATTTCAAAAGAAGGATTTTCCGTAGTAGCACCGATTAAAATTATTCTCCCTTTTTCCACATAAGGAAGTAAAGCCTCTTGTTGGATTTTATTAAAATGGTGAATTTCATCAATAAAAATTATAGTTCTTCTTTTATAATATTTTAAATCTCTTTCCGCCAATTTTATTGCCTTTTTGACTTCATTTATTGTTGTGTTAACCGCACTGAAAGTGATAAAATTGACATTAGCAATATCAGCAATAATTTTGGCCAAAGTGGTTTTACCAGTTCCTGGTGGCCCCCAAAAAATTAATGAATGAATTTCTTTTTTAGCTAATAGTTTTCTTAATGGTTTGTCCTTCGCCAATAGATGTTGTTGACCAATAAACTCATCTAAATTCTTTGGTCTTACCCTTTCTGCTAAGGGTGGTAAGAAACTTTGTTTTCCTAATAATTCCACAAAAAATTATATATTTCTTTTTTATAAATGTCAATATTTTTATAAACGCTGTTTTATAATTTCACTTAAATAAGGAAAGATTTTTTTAATTTCCTCTTCCGGGAGTTTCTCGTAATGGGAAAAATGCATAGAATAGGTTGCCCTCCCCGAGGAAAGAGAACGAATGACAGTTGCGTACCCGAAAGTCTCTTTTAAAGGAACCGTCCCGAATAAGAGACGATAATCTTTTATTAATTCGATTCTTAAAATTTTACCCCGACGGGCAATCAGATCATTAATAATTATCCCCACATATTCTTCCGGTGTTAAAATTTCAATATTCATTATTGGTTCTAAAATTGTTGGCATTCCATTTTTATAAGCTTCGTTAAAAGCATTGTTGGCAGCCATTTGGAAAGCAAATTCCGAAGGGTTTTCTTTGTTGTAATTACCGTCAATTATTTCAACAAGCAGATTGGTAACTGGATAACCAATTAATAAACCACTATTAGTAATACCAAGAATAGTTTCTTCAATCTTTGGATAAAAATCTTCAGGAATTTTATCCTTATCCACATTAAAAATAATGCTGATTCCTTTTTCTTTTGGTGAAATTTTTAAAGTTATTTCTGCCTGATATAACTTATTATCGATTATCCCGGAAAACTTCCCAACACCAACACTTTCTTTAGTTATTGTTTCTCGATAGGAAACTTGGGGCTTGCCCACATGACAGGGCACACCATAATCTCTTCGGAGGCGATCGGTAATTATCTCTAAATGTAATTCTCCCATTCCCATAATTATTCTTTGGCCGGTTTCTTCGTCATACTTTACTTTGAAAGTAGGATCTTCAATCATTAAAAGTTCTAAACTTTCTATCAATTTCTTTTCATCTTTTTTCGTTTTTGGCTCAATCGTGGCAAAAATAACCGGCTCTGGAAAAGTTAATGGTTCAAAAGCAATGGGAGCATGTAAATCACAAAGGGTATAACCAGTTTTCACATTCTTTAAACCCACCAAAGCACCAATTTCACCAGCCTTTAACTCTTCCACTTCTTCCTGTTTATTGGCATGCATTAATAAGATTTTATTTACCCTTATTTTTTCCATTGTGGGTACTACCAATATTTGCTTTCCTATTCGGATTTTACCTGAATATATCCGAAAATAAGAAAGTAAACCACGATTAACATCGTTTTGAATTTTAAAAATTAAGGCCGAAAGCGGTTGGGAAATATCGGCTTTTCTTTCCTCTATTTTGTTACTTTTAGGATGAAAACCAACAACCGGCGGCAAGTCAATGGGTGAAGGCAAATAGTCAACAATCGCATCTAAAAGTGGTTGAATTCCTTTATTTTTTAAGGCACTGCCACATAAAACCGGATAAAACTTTAGATTTATTGTTCCTTTTCTTATTGTTTTTTTTATTAAATCTATATCAACTTTTTCACCTTTTAAATATCTTTCCAATATCTCTTCGTTTTCATCCGCCAGAACTTCTACCATTTTTTCTTTCATCAATTTAGCTATTTCTTGATAATCATCAGGAATTGGTAGCTTTTCATATTTTGCTCCCAAAGTCTCTTCATACCAGATATACAAAACTTCTTCCACCAAATCAATTACTCCTTGAAAATTTTCTTCCTTTCCATAAGGGATTTGAATAGGTAAGGGTTTTAAAGAAAGTCTTTCTTCCATCATTTTAATTACTCTTTCAAAATCGGAACCAATTCTATCAAGTTTATTAACAAAAGCAATTCGGGGTACTTTATATTTATCTGCTTGGTGCCAAACAGTTTCTGTCTGCGATTCCACACCACCAACACCGCAAAACACAATAACGGCTCCATCCAAAACTTTTAAACATCTTTCGACTTCAATAGTAAAATCTACATGTCCAGGAGTATCAATAATATTTATCTGATGTTCTCGCCAAAAACAGGTGGTGGCCGCGGCGGTTATTGTTATTCCCCTTTCTTTTTCTTGAATCATCCAATCCATAGTAGCCGTTCCTTCATCAACTTCACCCATCCGATAAATCTTACCGGTGTAATATAAAATCCTTTCGGTTGTCGTGGTCTTGCCCGCATCAATATGGGCAGCAATACCAATGTTCCTTATTTTCTTTATATATTCCATTATTTTATCAATTTTAATAAAATAGAATTATTAGTCAATTTTAATTTGACTTTTTTTAAAAATTTAATTAAAATAATTTATGAGGTTTTTCCAAGGGGAGGTCATTATGAAAAAATACCTACCTTTATTTATAACTCTTTTATTTATTTCTTCTCTTTATTCAGCAGAAAGAATAGTAATTGCTGAAGAATTATATCAAGAAGGTTGAGCTTCTTGCAATCCGGCCAGCAGTGTGCTGGACCAAATAGTAGCTACCTACCCAACAAGAGTCGCTGCTATTGAAATGCATATCTCTTCGGCTTATCCTCTTTATTGTCCCGAAGCCCGCAATCGAATGTATATGTATCCACCTCCTTATTATTCTGGTGGTCAATGGTATTATGTAACTCCTTATCTTTGGTACGACGGAAAAAAGGGAACACCAACTTACACAACTTGGCAATCCCGAATAGAACAAAGAATGAATGTCCCCTCAAATCTGATTTTTGATTTTTCCGGCTGGTATAATCAAAATACCCGAAATGGCCAAATAGAATTAACCATTACCAATGAATCAGCCAGCCCAATTACTGGTCGTCTTATTTTTGTAATCACTGAAGATAGCATCTACTACGCCGCGCCTAACGGTGATCTTTGGCACAACCATGTTGCTCGCGATTATTTACCTGATAATAATGGTGAAATAATCACTGTTCCCGCGCTTGGTTCTATTTCTCGAATTAGAGATTTTACTATTTCAACCAATTGGGATGCCGATCGTTGTAAGATAGTTGCCTTCCTTCAGGATGATAATCTTCAACCAGATTCAACAAAAGAAATTTACCAAGGTGGGATGATCAAAATAAACGAATTGAGTGCAATAAAAGAAATCACTAACTATTTACCACCAGTTGTTAAAATTACTAACTTAAAAACACCAAAAATTACTTTAGAAGGTGGAGAAAAAAAGGATTTTGTCTTAACTATTTTTTCGGCAGATGGAAAGGTTACCAAAACTATTAATGGGTATCTTCCGGAAAAGAAAAAAGAATTTAGTCTTGACGTAAAAATAAAAGGAGTATATTTTTATCAACTTAACCTTGGAGGAAAAATTTATAAAGGGAAAATCGTAATTCCTTAATAATAGTCAATCTTTAACGAGAGAAAACGACATATAATTGACAAAAATCTTTTTTTAAATTATCATTTTTTATGGAAATAAAAACTTTAAAAGAAAGAAAAATAAAAGCCCCAACCGGTAAAAGTTTATCTTGCAAAGGTTGGCATCAAGAAGCAGCTTTAAGGATGCTTTGCAATAATTTAGATCCGAATGTGGCAGAAAAACCGGAAGAATTAATTGTTTATGGTGGTTGCGGAAAAGCTGCCAGAAATTGGGAATGTTTTTATGCTATTGTTGAAGCCCTTAAGAATTTAGAAAACGATGAAACTCTTTTAATCCAGTCAGGAAAACCAGTTGGTATCTTCAAAACCTTTCCTTATGCACCTCGAGTGTTGATTGCCAATTCTTTATTGGTTCCCGCCTGGGCAAATTGGGATTATTTCCGAAAATTGGAAGCAATGGGACTAATAATGTACGGGCAAATGACTGCTGGCAGTTGGATTTATATTGGTACCCAAGGGATTATTCAGGGTACTTACGAAACCTTTGCGAGTTGCGCTCAAAAACATTTTGGTGGTTCTTTGAAAGGAAAATGGGTATTAACTGCGGGAATGGGTGGTATGTCCGGTGCTCAACCGTTAGCAGTAACAATGAACGAAGGTGTTATTTTGGATGTGGAAGTTGACCCAAGAAAAATTGAAAGAAGAATAAACCAAGGTTTTTGTGACCTTATGGTTTTTGATTTAGATGAAGCCTTAAAATTAGTAGAAGAAGCGGTAAAGAAAAAAATACCTCGTTCAATCGGTCTCGTGGGCAATGCCAGTGATATCCATCCGGAATTGGTAAAAAGGGGAATTATTCCTGATGTGTTAACCGACCAAACTTCGGCCCATGATGAGTTAAATGGTTATGTGCCGGGAAGAATGAGTTTAGAAGAAGCCTTAGAATTGAGAAGAAGAAATCCAGAAGAATATATAAAAAGGAGTTACGAATCAATGGCTCGACAAATGGAAGCGATGTTAGCCATGCAAAAAGCCGGTGCCATTGCTTTTGATTACGGAAACAATATCCGTGGTCAAGCCTATAAAGCAGGAGTAAAAGATGCTTTTAATATCCCCGGATTTGTTTTAGAATACATCCGACCTCTTTTCTGCGAAGGTCGCGGTCCTTTTCGTTGGGTAGCTTTGTCAGGAAATAAAGAAGATATTTATCTTACTGATAGATTGGTTTTAGAATTATTTAAAGATAACGAAATCTTAGTCCGCTGGATTAAATTAGCACAAGAAAAAATTCCTTTTCAAGGATTGCCCGCAAGAATCTGTTGGCTTGGCTACGGTGAGCGCGCTCAATTTGGGTTAGCAATTAACAAATTGGTAAGGGATGGCAAAATTGAAGCACCCATTGTAATCGGTCGCGATCATTTAGATACCGGCTCAGTAGCTTCGCCTAATCGAGAAACGGAAAAAATGAAGGATGGTTCTGACGCAATTGCTGACTGGCCAATTTTAAATGCTTTATTAAATGCTGTTTCTGGTGCCTCTTGGGTATCAGTCCACCATGGTGGGGGGGTTGGTATTGGTTATTCAATTCATGCTGGTCAAGTTATTGTGGCTGATGGCACCAAAGAAATGGATGAAAGATTGGAACGAGTTTTAACTAACGACCCCGGGATTGGTATCGTTCGTCACGCTGATGCCGGTTATGAAAAAGCTATTGAAGTTGCTCAAAAATATAAGATAAAAATCCCCATGCTAAATCTTCAAAAAGAAAAGCAAGAAGGCAAGTAAAACTAAAATTACGGTCTTCAACTCTCCTAAGCAATTTTTTAAAGAAGGTGAATTTTTAACAATTTTTATTTCTTTATTTTCTTTAAGAATGATTTCTTCCTGATAAATAAAAAGGGAATATTCAATAACAAAAAATAAAACAGTTATCGAATAAAGCCAGACCGGCATTTTTAGAAAAAGAAGAAAACCTATAAGAATAAAAAAATTTCCGAGGTAAATTGGATGTCGAAAATAGCTGTATATACCATTGACAATCAAAAATTGGTCTTGAAATTTTAAAGAATAGCCAATGTCACCTAAATAAAAATAACCAAGTAACCGAAAAATTAATCCGAAAAAAACAATTACTAAGCTCCAATGAAAGTTTTTAATATTTATTTCGGAAAAAATATAAAGGATTAAAAAACCGCCAACCCCAATAATATCACGATAATAATAAAGAATTTCAGTGATTTTTTTTATTTTCTTTAACTTTTTCCCAGATTTCATCCATTTCCGCTAAACTAGCGTTTTTTAAATCTTTATTAAGTTTTTGAAATTCCTTTTCTAATTTTTTAAATCTTTTAATAAAACGACCACAAGCTTTTTTTAAAACCTCTTCAGCAGAAAAATTAAAATGGCGGGAAAGATTAACCAAAGAGAAAAGAATATCGCCAATTTCGTTTTCCACTTCGGTCCTTTTGTTTCTTTTTATTGCTTCTTTTAATTCTAAAAATTCTTCTTCCACTTTGGCCAACACATCTTCTTTATTTTGCCAATCAAAACCAACTCTTTTTACTCGGTCTTGAATAACTTCCGCATAATGTAAAGCTGGCAGAATCTTAGGAATACCATCAACAATTGATTCTTTACCTTCTTTCTTTTTTAAATTTTCCCAATTTTTTAATACCTCATCCACATTTTTTACTTTTTTCCCTTTAAAAACATGAGGATGTCGATAGATAATTTTTTTCTTTAACTTTTTCAAGACCTTATTAAAATTGCTTTCCTTTTTTTCTTTTAAAAGTTGAGTAGCAAAAACAATCAAAAGTAAAAGATCGCCAAGCTCTTCTTCAATTCCTGGAAAATCTTTTTTGTTTATTTTATCAACTAATTCGTAAACTTCGTTAATAAATAATGGTTTAATTTTGTTTAAAGTCTGTTTCCTATCCCAAGGACATTTTTTTCTTAGAGTTTCTACAATTTTTAATAATTCTTTCATAGAGGATATTTTAACAAATCTTAAAAATAAATTCAATCTGTTTATGTTGACAAAAAGAAAGATTTTTATTATATTAAAGAAAGTTTAAAAAGGAGGAAAGATGTATTGTCGAAATTGTGGTAAAGAAATAAGCGAGGTTGCCGAAATTTGTATTCATTGTGGTGCTCGACCTTTAAAAGGAAGAAAATATTGTCAAAATTGTGGTAGCGAAGTAAATCCAGAAGCGGAAATTTGTATTAAATGCGGTGCCCGGCTTTTAACCGAAAAAAGAAAGATAAAAGAAGAAGGTCAAAAAGATTGGCTTGTAGCTCTTTTACTTTCTATCTTTCTTGGCAATTTAGGAATTGACCGTTTTTACCTTGGTTATATCGGCTTAGGGATTTTAAAATTACTTACTTTTGGCGGTTTTGGAATCTGGTGGTTAATTGATTTAATCCTTATTGCTACCAATCGAATGAAAGACGCTGAGGGAAGAGAATTATACAAAAGTGTGTAAAAGTGGGGAAAGATGTTTGCGGATAGACTATTAAAAACTGATATTGAAATATTTAAAGCAATCAAAGGAGAAACTGAAAGACAACATTCTACTTTAGAACTTATTGCCTCAGAAAATTTTTGCTCGGAAGCAGTGCTCGCAGCTTTGGGTTCAGTTTTAACCAATAAATATGCGGAAGGGTTGCCTAAAAAACGATATTACGGTGGTTGTGAATTTGTTGATATCGTCGAGAGTTTAGCAATTGAACGGCTTAAAAAACTTTTTAATGCGGAACACGCAAATGTTCAACCCCATTCAGGTACGCAAGCAAATATGATTGCCTACTTTGCTTTAGCTGAACCAGGGGCAGTAATCTTTGGATTAAATTTAACTCACGGTGGTCATCTTTCTCACGGACACCCAGTTAATTTTTCGGGCAAATATTTCCAAATTATTCACTACGGTGTTGACCCTAAAACCGAAGTGATTGATTATGATAATTTATGGAAAATGGCAAAAGAATATAAACCAAAGATAATTGTTTCTGGGGCGAGTGCTTATCCCCGAACACTTTATTTTGATAAATTTCAAGAAATTTGTGAAGATGTGGGAGCTTATCATGTTGCTGATATCGCCCATATTGCTGGTTTAGTAGTAGCTGGTCTCCATCCTTCACCAATTCCTTATGCCGATGTAGTCACGACCACTACCCATAAAACTTTAAGGGGTCCCCGAGGAGCGGTTATTATGTGTAAAGCCAAATATGCGGAACTAATTGATAAAGTCACTTTCCCGGGAATGCAAGGCGGTCCTTTGGAACACGTAATTGCTGCTAAAGCCGTAGCCTTTAAAGAAGCAATGAGTGAGGAATTTAAAGAATACCAAAAACAGATTGTTAAAAATGCTAAAGCTTTGGCAGAAGAGTTAAAAAGATTGGGTTACCGATTAGTGGCCGATGGTACTGATACCCATCTGATGCTCGTTGATTTAAGAAATAAAAATATAACTGGTCGCGATGCCGAAAGAGCCTTAGGCGAAGCTAATATTACTGTTAATCGGAATACCATCCCTTACGACCCCCAAAAACCTTTTATTGCTTCGGGCATTCGTTTAGGAACACCGGCTTTAACTACCCGAGGAATGAAAGAAGAAGAAATGAAAAAGATTGCCCAGCTTATTGATAAAGTACTTTCTAATATTGGCAATGAAAAGGTTTACCAAGAAGTAAAAATGGAGGTAAAGGAATTAACCGAAGCCTTTCCTCTATACCCCGAAAGAAGAAAAATTTATGAGAATTTATTAAAGGAATTTAAAGATGAGCAAAATTAAAGATTTAAAGGCTCGCGAAATCTTAGATTCCCGAGGGCTACCAACAATTGAAGTAGAATGTTATCTTGTTACTGGTGAAATTGGCCGAGCTTCAATTCCCGCCGGTGCCTCTAAAGGAAAATATGAGGCTTTGGAAGTGAGGGATAATGAAAAAAGGTATTTTGGCAAAGGGGTTAAAAGAGCAATTCAAAATATTGAGGTGGTCATTAAAAAGGAATTAATTGGTTTAGATGTGCTTGAGCAGAAAAAAATTGATAATCTTTTAAAAGAATTAGATGGCACTGAAAACAAATCAAATTTGGGAGCAAATGCTATTTTAGGAGTTTCCTTAGCTTGCGCCAAAGCTGCCAGTGCTTTCTGTAAATTGCCTTTATACCGTTATTTAGGCGGAATAAACACCTTTACTCTTCCTGTTCCCTATTTCAACATCATTAATGGGGGGTTGCATGCTGGAAATAATTTGGATATTCAAGAATATATGATTGTACCTTTAGGGATTGAAACTTTTAGAGAAAAATTAAGAGCCGGCTCGGAAATTTTTCATACTTTAAAAAACATACTTAAAAAAGAAGGCAAAACTATTGGTTTAGGAGATGAGGGCGGATTTGCTGCTAATTTTGAAAATAACGAAGAACCTTTAAAATACCTAACCAAGGCGATAGAAGAAGCTGGTTATGAAGTAGGGAAAGAAATCTTTTTAGCCATCGATGCGGCGAGCAGTAATTTTTACGATGAAAGAGCAAATGTTTATTATCTTAAATTAGAAAATAAAAAATTAAGCAGTGAAGAACTTATTGAATATTATGAAAATTGGATAGCCAATTATCCAATTATTGCCATTGAAGATGGTCTTTCCGAAGAAGATTGGGAAGGTTGGCAAAAGCTTACCCAAAAATTAGCTGAAAAAATCCAATTGATTGGTGACGATATTTTTGTTACTAATATCGAAAGGTTAAAAAGAGGAATTGAAAAAAAAGTGGCTAATGGAATTTTAATAAAACCAAACCAGATTGGTACTTTAACCGAAACGATGGAATGCATCAATTTTGCTAAAGAAAATGGCTATAAAGTTATGATCTCTCACCGTTCTGGAGAAACCGAAGATGCCTTTATTGCCGATTTAGCGGTAGCCACTAATGCTGGACAAATAAAAACTGGTGCCCCGCAAAGAGGAGAAAGAATTGCCAAATATAATCAACTTTTAAGAATTGAAGAAGAATTATTTTAAATATCTTTTGCTCTTTTTATTTATCTTCCTATTTTCTCTGCTTTTACCCGGTCCTAACGGTTTAATTCAATGTGTAAAAAGAGAAAAAAAGGTAAAAAAGTTGGAAAAAGAAATTTTTCAGCTAAAAATTGAAAGCGCAATTAAAAAATTGAAAATAAAAATCTACCGCTTTTCCAAATTTTTCAACAATCTTTGAGCAACGGTATCGTTAGGATTTCTAAATAACCACTCTCTTAAAATGTTTATTGCTTTTTGACTATCGTTCAAAGTATGAAGATAAAATTGATATAATGTTTGTACTGGCTCCGGTCTTAAAGGAGCTAATTCCTTTGCTTTTAAATAAGATTCTTCCGCCTTCTTTAACTCATTCAAAGACTGGTAAATGAGTCCCCGTTGAAGATAAATTTGCGCATCCTTAATACCGGTATTTTCAATTGAGTCTAAATAAGCCAGCGCTTTTTGGTAATCTCGCGCATAAATATTGAAAAGACTGAGATTATAGAATAAAACCGCTTTTTTATCCGGGTCTAATTCAAAGGCTCTGGCTTTCTCCAAAACAAAAATGGCTTTATGGATGTCACCTCTTTTATAATATTCTTGGGCAAGTTGAACATAAAGGGCGACATAATTAAGTAAAAGTCCCCGCGTATTTTCATCTTTTTTTACCTTTGGGTCAAGCATACTTTTCATTTTATATTTACTAAATAAAAATTCTTCAGTCTTTTCCAAATCAATCTGGTTATCTCCAGAATCAGCAGTAACTTGTTGCACCAATCCTTTCAAAACGAGGAATGGTTCCACATCATATAAATTATCCTTAGAAACCGTAGTAGCAAAATAGATTTCGCAGCCGGTTAAATTCTTATAATTTTTTAATACTTTCTGGCGAAATTCGTGGGGCGAAACAAGATAATCATCTGGATATTTTAATTTTATTCCGGAATTGGTTGCCAGCATATCGCGGATAATAATATCTTTCAAAAGATAAACCCGCCCATCTTTACCATACATTCCTTGTGGGAGTTTATCAATCTCTTCTAAACTGAAAGATATTGGTGCCCCCCATTTTTTAAGTTGTTTACAATACCAGTTAGTATTTAACAATGAAAGATTGGCAACCGCCACATTTCTTTTAAAAGGTACTTGGTAATTGTTTACCACTGATGGAGTTTCTTGAACAAACCACAAAGGAAAAGTATCATTATCACCGTTAGTAAAAACAACCGCCTTTTCGCCTTCACAAGAAATAAGCATATTATAACCATATTCTGCTGGAATCATATTATATCTTCGGGTAACATCGGGATAATTAAAAACAACCGGTAAAAAAGCAACCAAAGTAAGAGCGGCAGTTATTGAATAAAAAAGTATCTTTTTTATCTTTATTTTGGTTAAGAGATAATTTAAAAAGTAATAGGTTCCCATACCAACAAAAATGGTAAAAAATACATAAGAGAAAGCAAAAAAATAATCCCTTTCCCTGACTTCTCTAAATTTTAAATGGGGTCTGGGATCAGAAGGTGAATATTTTAAATTCAAGTAAGTAATCAATCCCAAAGAGGCAATTAAAAATGAAAGAAATATTAAGAGGAAGGATTTCTTTTCGTTCTTATAATGCTCAACCATTCCCCAAATTCCTAAAATGGGAAAGATGAGACCGATGATTGCTGGCCATTTTATTCCTAAAAAGATATCAAAATTCTCTCTCCCTGCCCATTGCCAGAAAAAGTATCTGAGATAAAATTTAACTTGTTCAAAATAAGCGGGAATAACTCCTAAATAAGGAGTCGAATTAGGATAGGCGCGCCACTCTTCTTCGGTTAAAAATTGGGTTTTTCTGGGTAAAAGTCTCATTGGGTCATATTGTTCTCTTTTTAAGACACTCACAAAATCCCGCCATTTTGCTGGTGCCACTTCATTAATTGCTGGTTCCAAACGAGCCCGAACCATTAAGAAAAATTGGATGGAAGAAGCTAACGCAATTAAAAATAAACCTAACAACACATATTCTAACTTTAACTTCTTTTTTTCCGAAAGATAATATAAATAAAAACCATAAAGAATGATCAAAACAAAAAACCATATTCCCCTTTCTTTATACAAATCAATTACTGCCACCAAAGGAGAAGCCAAAAATAAGACAAAATAATCAACTAAAACTAAACCGGATAAAAGAACAATTAGCAGATAAAGAATAATAAACTCAATAAATCTTAATTCCAACAATGCCTTTCTATTGACAATTAACCCATAGATAAGCAAGGGGATAAAAATCATTACTGGGGTAAAATGAATACCGCTGGATAAAAAGAGAATAAATATGGCGGCTAAAACATAACGGTTATCTTCTTCTTGCCTTTCTAATTTTTCTCGCCAGAGGATTGCTAAATAAATAACCGTTAAAGCAACAATGACGCAAGGAGTATAAACTTCTGTTTCCACGGAATTATCCCAAAAAGAGAAAGCAAATCCTAAGGAAAGCCCACCAATAATACCAGCAAAATGGATTAAAAAGGGATATTTTTCATTTATATTTTTAAAAGCCTTTTGTAAAGAAAGTAATTTCACAACCAAGAGATAAACAAAACCGCAGGAAATAGCTCCTAAGAGAGCGGTAAAGAAATTTGTTCGGTAAGCAACTTCTTTAGCAACTGGTATCATCGAAAAAATTCTGCCTAAGTTTACATAAAGGGGTGTTCCGGGTGGATGGGGAATTCCCAAAATATAGGAAACGGCAATCAATTCGCTACAATCCCAAAAAGAAGCAGTTGGCGCTACCGAATATAAATAAACCGAAAATACAATAAGGGTAACTAAAAAGAAAAATAATATTTTTATTTTCTTTTCTTTCATTTCTTCTCCTCCTTAATTAAAATATTTAAAAGCTCATTTCTTAATTCTGGTAAAGAAAGGTCATATTTAAGTTGACCTTTATAAGCAAAAGATATTTTTCCCGTTGTTTCCGAAATAATAATTGCGCAGGCATCACTAATTTCGGTTATTCCGATGCCTGCCCGGTGACGCATACCAAAATAGGGCGAGAGATTTTCTTCACTTAACGGCAAAGCCACTCCGCAAGCAACAATACTATCACCAGAAATAATACAGGCACCATCATGTAAAGGTGATGTTGGCGAAAAGATTGAAATCAAAAGGGGGGTAGAAACCTTGGCTTCCAATTTTATCCCACTTTCAATATACTCTTTCAAACCGACACTTCCTTCCAAAACCAAAAGAGAACCCCATTTTCTTTTCTTAATTTCGTCACAGGCGCGGATAATCTCTTCTATCAAAAATTTATTCTCTTCACTTTTTAACAAAAAAGAGAAGGGTTTTGTCCTTCCAAAACGTGTTAAAACATTGCGAATTTCTGGTTGAAAAAGAATGACAAAAATAACCACCCAAACCGCCTTTAAAGAATTAATTATCAAACCAAAGGCTTTCAATTGCAACAGCTGAGCAATATAAGAGATGATAAATATAAAAATCAAAGCATAAACCATTTTTAATGCCCTCGTTCCTTGAAGGAATTTTAAAAAATAATAAAACAAAATGGCAACCAGAAAAATATCCAAAATATCAATAATTGATGGTTTAAAAATTGTTAGCATCTTTCATTATCGCCCAAAAAATCTCCAGTGCCTGCTTAGTTGCTTTCACATCGTGAACCCGCAAGATATTAGCACCATTAAACAACAAAATTACCGCGGCCGCCAAAGAGCCAATTAACCGCTCTTCTGGTGGCAGGGAAAGAATCTGACCAATAAAACTTTTTCTTGAATGACCAACTAAAATTGGTAGATTTAAACTTTTAAACTCACCCAAACGGCGGATAATCTCAATATTATGTTCCAATTTCTTACCAAAGCCAATGCCCGGGTCAATAATAATCTTCTCCCTTTTTATCCCCCTTTTTTCCGCATAAGCTACTCTTTCTTGTAAAAAATCATAAACCTCTTTAATCACATCTTGATAATAAACCCTTTTCTGCATAGTCTTTGGTTTTCCCTTTATGTGCATAATCACACAATAGGCATTATATTTACTTACAATTTCTGCCATTTTTTTATCAAAAGAAAGCCCCGAGATATCATTAACAATCTCCGCTCCTTCTTCCAAAGCTTCTTTGGCAACTTCACTTTTATAGGTATCAATAGAAATGGGAATTTTTATTCTTTTTCTAACTTCCTTCAAAACCGGCATAACCCTTTTTAACTCTTCTCTCAAACTTACCGGTTCACTTCCGGGACGGGTTGATTCGCCACCAATATCAATAATATCTGCTCCTTCTTCCTCCATTTTTACCGCTGCGGCTACTGCTTCTTCTACACTTTTAAATTTGCCACCATCATAAAAAGAATCGGGTGTCACATTCAAAATTCCCATTATCAAAGGTCTTTCTCGCAAATTATAAGAAACATTCCTAAAAGTTAAAACCAAATTATTCTTTCTTTTCAAAAAATCTTCCAACTCTTCTTTTACTTTTTTCAAAAAGTTTCCCTGATAAGAAAGTTTCTCCACAATCATTTTCAATTGTCTTTTATTACTAAAAAGAATCGCATCGGAAACCTTCTTTCTTCCGGAAATCACCTTTTTATGAATAGCACAATCTTGGCCACAAGCAAGGGCAACCTGCTTCAAAATATTACAACTGGCTTGCGAAAGGTTTTCCAATTTTAGGGCAAAAAAACTTGCCTTCTCTAAAAAAATTGGTATTGCCTCTTCCGCCACTCCAATCTTTCGTAACTCCTTAACTAAATCCCCCGGCATTAACGATAAAAGCCTCATAGGTAAATTATAACCAAAAATTAATCTTTGTCAAAATTGTCAATTTTTTAAAACTAAGCCCTTTAGTTTTTATAAGATTTATGAACAGCTTAGCAGGATAATCTATTTCGCTAAGCCATGCTTTTCTTTTTTGTCAATTAGAAAATCAAGGGTAAGATAAAATTAAATTTTTCGTTTATATATTATGATGAAAGTAATTAAAGAAAAGGTTAAAGATTTTATTATAAATTTTAAAAAAATAGAATTAAAAATTAAAATTGATGAGCCTAAAAACCTGCTATTCCCTGGATAGTCTACCCAATAGTTAGGTAGGAGTTAAATTATTTGTTTTTAATTGGCAATTATTGGTAATAACTTTTTGAATGCCGGTTGGATGTTAACAAAAATCTTTTATCTTGAGCAAAAATAATGAAGAGAAAGAATCTTTATTTTATCTTCCTCTTTTGTTTTTGGTTTTAAATTTTTAGAAGAATTAACTTGTTTGCCAAGGATGTTATTGATTTTTAGGTTTTCTTTTGGTAAATTGGCTTTTGATATATAGAAAGCAAGATTAATGTTTTTTCTCATTTTTACCCTTTTTATTTCATACCACCTTTAATCTTTCGGCTTTAAACAATAATAACATATTAAAACCGATACCGATATCATACCGAAAATGCTTCCCTTTTCTTAATATTATTAACCCTTTACAAAAAGACTATTTTTGAGCAATTTAAAGTATGGCAAGAAAAAGAATATGCTTTTATTTGATTTTAATATAAGGGAAAATTATAATATTTTATGAGTGATTTAGTGATTATTGGCGGTGGTCCGGCTGGTTATGTAGCAGCAATCAGAGCCTCCCAATATGATAAGAAGGTTATGTTGATTGAAGAAAAGGAGGTTGGTGGTGTCTGTTTGAATAGTGGTTGTATTCCCACAAAAACCCTTTTACATTTAGCAAAAATGATAAACGAAAGCAAAGAATTAAGTAATTATGGTATTGAATTTTCATTAAAGGGGATTGATATCAAGAAAGTAAAAAATTTTAAAGAAAAGGTAATTTTGCGATTAAGAAAAGGAATTGAGTTTCTTTTAAATAAGTATAATGTTCAGTTGATTAAAGACCGAGCAATTTTTGAAAACGAGAAGGAAGTAAAATTATTAAATAGTAATAATAAAATAAAAGGAGAACGGTTTATCATTGCTATTGGCTCCAAGCCACTTTATTTAGAAAATATTCCAAAAGATAAAGAGGTCATCTGGACATCTGATGAAGCATTAAGTTTTGAAAAAATACCGGAAAAGTTGTTGATAATTGGTGCTGGGGTTATCGGTTTGGAGTTGGGTACTATCTATTCTTCTTTTGGTTCGCAAGTTATCTTTGTGGAAATTTGTAAGCAGATTTTACCCGGAATTGATTGGGAAGTGGCTAATTATCTGAAAAATCTTTTAGAAAAGAGAGGGATGGTCTTTTATCTAAATTCTTATTTAAAAGAGATTGATTTGAATAGAAGAATAGCCAAAATAGAAAAGGAAGGAAAAGGTGAGATAGCAATTGATTTCGATAATCTTCTCTTGGCGGTTGGCCGAAGACCAAGAAGTGATGAGTTGAATTTAAATAAACTTAAGGTTGATAAATATGGTTATATTGAAACGAATGATAAAATGGAAACCAATCTTTCAGGAATTTATGCGATTGGTGATGTAAGAAAACCACCGCTGCTCGCCCACAAGGCAATGTATGAGGGGAAAAAAGTAGTGGAGATAATTTTTGACAATGAAAAAGAAAAAAAGGTTTTTATCCCTAACTGTATTTATACCGAACCAGAAATTGCTACTATCGGTTTAACCGAAGAAGAGGCAAGAAATAAAGGATATGATATTATTGTTAGCAAAATTCCGTTGGCAGTGATTGGTCGCTCATTAACCATCGGTAAGAGTGAGGGTTTTTCTAAGATAATCTTTGATAAAAGGGAAAGAAAAATTTTAGGAATCCATCTTATTATGCCTAATGCTTCGGAAATTATTGGTGAAGGTAGTATCTTTTTAAATCTCGATTTAGAGTTAGAAAAGATAAAAGCAGTAATCCATCCCCATCCCACTCTTTCGGAGATTATTGAAGAAACTTTTTTATCGGTAATAAAGAAGGCGATCCATTTTTATGGATAATTTGCTTGAAAAATTTTTGAAATATTTAAAAGCGGAAAGAAATTATTCGGAAGAGACATTAAGGGCTTATAAGAACGATTTAAACCAATTTGGTGAATACCTTTTTGACCGCGAAAAGATTGATAACTTTTTGAAAGTCAATAGCCAAATGGTTAGAAATTTTGTTGGTTATCTTTTAAAATATGGCTATGATAAGCGAACTGTTTGCCGAAAATTGTCAGCGGTAAAATCCTTTTATAGATTTTTAAAGGAAATTAAACTGGTTGAAAAAAATCCAGCAACTATTATCAAATCACCACGATTAGAAAGAAAACTGCCCGGCTTTTTAACCGAAAGCCAAATAAGAGAAGTTTTAGAACTTACACCCCCAAAAGAGATTAGTTATCGGGATAAGGCAATTTTAGAATTGTTTTATGCTGCTGGGTTAAGGGTAAAGGAATTGGTAAATTTAAAGATTAGTGATGTTGATTTTGAAAATAGAATATTAAAGGTAAAAGGAAAGGGAGAAAAAGAAAGAATAGTACCTTTTGGCAGTTACGCTTTAAAAGCAATAAAGGAATATCTGGAAAAAAGAAAAGATAATTCACCTTATCTTTTTGTATCGAAATTTAAAAGAAAATTGAGCAATCGGCAAATCCAAAAGATTGTAAAAAAATATCTAAGCAAGTTAAAAAACCCACCCGCCACTAACCCCCATGTTTTAAGACATACCTTTGCTACCCATCTGCTGGACCGGGGTGTTGATTTGCGAGCTGTCCAAGAACTTCTCGGTCACAGCAGTTTGCAAACTACCCAAATTTATACCCATTTAACCATTGGTCAATTAAAAGAAATCTACAAAAAAACTCACCCCCGAGCAAGATTAAATTGATTTTTTATCTATTTATGATTATAATTCTTTATGTTTAGCATATCAAAAATCAGAAAAAACATGCGGACCATTATGTTAATTGTGGCTATTGCCTTTGTTGGCGGTTTTCTCATGTCAGAACTTTGGATAATGATAAGAGAAAGACGATTCGGAGGCAATCCAGTAAGAAAGGGAATTATCGGCTATGTTGGTAAAAAACCGATAAAGATTGAAGAATACCAAAATGTCTTCAATTATCTGCTTTATAAATATCTGCGAACCAACCGATTAAAAAATATCTCGGAAGCTGAAAGGTTGAATTTACAGGAAGAAGCCTGGAAATACCTTATTGAGAATAAAACTTGGCAAGAAATCTTAAAGTCAACTAATATTACGGTAACCAATGAAGAGCTTTTTGAAATAATGAAAGCTAATCCACCAGAAGAACTAAAAAATCTTCCGGAATTGAAAGATAGTTTGGGAAATTTTGATTATCAGAAATATTATCAGTTATTAACCAATCCCCAAAATCAATCTTATTTTGCGGCCTATGCCCAAGAACTTTTAGATTTCTTACCCAAAGAAAAATTTCGTTTAGATTTAGAAGCCACTATTCAAATACCTACTCAAGAAGCAAAATTTTTTACCGAATTACAAAAAACCAGAATTGTTGCTACCCATATTTTTGTTCCGTTGTTACTTTCCGAAGACACTTTTCCAATTTCCGAAAAAGAATTAAAAAACTATTATAATAAACATAAAAAAGATTTTAAAATTCCCAAAATGGCGCAGCTAAAATATATTGAAATACCAATTGAACTTACTCCGGCCGATAGTCAAGAAGCAAGCGCCATTATTAATGATGCCTATGAAGAATTAAAAAAGGGTGAAGATTTTGGTATTGCTATGGTTGATTTTTCTGAATTTTTAGAAGATACCGCGGGCAGTTGGTATAATTTAAAAGATTTTGATAGTTTGAGTAAAAAAATTATTCAAAATCTAAAGATAAATGAATTTTCTTCGCCTTTTTTAAAAGGTGATACTTGGAAAATTGTTCAATTAAGGGAAAAGAAGAATGATAGTGTGAAAATAAGAACAATTGGTGTGAAAATAAAGATCTCTTCTTCAACCATTGATGCTCTTTTAGACACCTTAGAAAAATTTCGGGAAGAAGCCAAGGAAAAAAATTTTGACACTTTGGCTTTAAAATATTTTAATCAATATCCTCGACCAATAACCGTAACCGAAGGCCGACCGGTTTTTTGGTTAAGATTAAGTAGCCCCAGCCAATTGGAAAATTTTGCTTTCAACTCAAAGATGGGCTCAATCTCACCACCAATAAAAGCTGATAATTCTTATCTTATTTTTTATTTAGAAAAGATTAATAAAGAAGGTTATCAACCTTTTGAACGACTTAAAACCTCACTCACCTACAAAATTAGAAGAGAAAAGGTAAAAGGAAAACAGCGAAAAATTGCTGAAGAGATAAGGGAGCTCTTATTAAGAAAGGTGCCTCCGGATTCTATCCAATTAAAATATCCTTTTGTGGAAGTTAATTTGAAAGAAGATTTTATGAATTTTGAACATTGTTTAAGAACCAGAGGGCCAGAATTTGCTGGTGCTACTTATGCGCTAAATCCTGGTGAAATTTCACCAGTGATTGAAGTTGATTGGGGATTTTATATTATCAAATGTGAAGAGAAAAATGTTTTGGGTGATATCCCCATTGATAATTACCGAAATCAAAAAACTAATCAACTCCTTCAATATCTTTGGCAAGAATTTGTTAAACAACCGAAGGTAAAAGATTTTCGCCACTTTTTATACGAAAAAGAGTAAAATTTGCCGATGTAGCTCAGGGGTAGAGCAACGGTTTCGTAAACCGTAGGTCGGCGGTTCGAATCCGCCCATCGGCTTTTATTGACTTTTTTATTTTTTAAAATATAATATAAAGTAGTTCAAAAAGGAGGTAAAGAATGGTTTATTTAGTAATTTTATTACAAATTATTAATTTAAACCCGAACCTTGACTTTACAATTGCGCGACACGATACGGGCAATATCATTTTACAAGTAACTGACCGTGCCCATATTGGTGGCGAAACTACGGGAACAACTAATATTCCTTACGGTTTAAGATATCCGCGAAACGGCTCCGACCATTTATTCTTTGGTGGCTTTTGCTTAACTAACTCAATTACTTATGTGGCTGATGGTCATTATGCTCCTAACCAAAGAATTGACCGCGATTTTAGAATAGTAGATGTTATCCATCGGGTTTTTCGCTATGGATTACAAGAATTTGAAGCTGCTTATATCGATTCTGGCCATCCCACACCAAAAAGTTTGAAAGTTACTCAATATTCCTTGGCCTCACCCAATCCTAATTATGATGATGGTGTGATTATGATTTTCACTATTAAAAATTTAGGAAATACTCGGGTGGAAAGTTTATATGCGGGAATAATCTTGGATTTAGATTTACCCAGTGGTTCTCCTTCCGAACTTGGTGGCACGGATACCGTAAGGCGTTGCGTTTATCAAAAAAACTCAACAACCGAAAATCCAACAGTGGGCATAAAAATTCTTTGGCCAAGAAGCTGGGCAAATCTTGCCTGTCTTTATAATCTTACTTATGTCCATCCTTATTATGGTCTGCCGGATAGTTTTAAATATAAATTTTTAAAAGGAATTATCCGACAATATGCCGGTGTAACTGCCAGCGATTGGTCCAGTGTCGCTTCTATTGGGCCATTTAGTTTAGAACCAAATGAAGAATACCAGTGTGCTTTTGCTCTTTTAGGTGGTTCTTCGGTAAATGAATTTTTAAACAATGCTGATAGCCTTCAGGCATTTTATGAACGGCTTGTTGGAATAAATGAAAACAGAAATGAAAAGAAAGTTACCCTTTTAACAAATCCGGTTATTATTAACAATAAAACCAAACTTTTGCTAAAAACCCATACTGATGAAGAATTGAAAGTAAATCTTTATGACCTTTGCGGTAAATATGTTGACTGCTTGGGAAAAATCAAAGGAGAAAAGGTCCACAGTTTAAAAATTGATAAATCTTATTCCCAAGGAATCTATTTCTTAAGAGTTGAAGGCAAAAAAGTATATCTCACGAAAAAGGTTGTCTATTTAAAATAAATTTGATTATCATTACTGGTTTCGGGGACCAAAGATAAGGGTACCAATACGAATCATATTGGCTCCTTCTTCAATTGCAACTTCAAAATCGCTACTCATACCCATGGAAAGATAAGGAAGAGGAATTTTAAATTTTTCTTTTACTTTTTCTCTTAATTCGTATAAGAGTCTGAAGGATTTTCGGGAATTTTCTTTATTTTCCAGAGCGGTCACCGGTCCCAATGTCATTAACCCGATTAATTTTAAATTAGCAAGATTTAAAACATATTCAACCAGTTTATCTAATTCGTCAGGTGAAATGCCGAATTTAGTTTCTTCAAAAGAAGTATTCACTTGAATAAAAATTTTAACAATTTTATCGGCTTTTTGAGCTTCTTTTTGTAATTCCTCGGCTAAACTAATTCGGTCTACTGATTGAATTACCGGAAAGTATTTTATTGCTTTTTTAACTTTATTGGTTTGTAAATGACCTACAAAATGCCATTCAATATTTTTAAATTCATTTTCAATAATAGGAATTTTTTTTAAAGCCTCTTGAACCCGATTTTCACCAATTTTGTTTAAGCCACATTTTATTGCTTCTTTAATCCTTTCCACATCAACCCCTTTACTTATGGCAACGATTTCAATCTCTTCTTTTTTTCTTTTAACCTTGGTACATACTTTTGTTATCCTTTCCCACAGATTTTCCAAATTTTTCTTTATATCCACCATAATAAAATAATAAAATAAAGTTAATTATTTTCAATTTAAAATAAAAACTATCTGCTTATGCTTTTTGATTGACTTTTTACTTTTTATTAGTTATAATTATTAAGAATAATTTGATGGTCATATTATCTCCTAATATTTTTCTTTATGGAAAAAAGAGAAGAAAATTTAGTTAAAATTTCCGTTCCTTTTAAAGGAATTGACCCGGTTAAACTTCTTGGTTTTCAGGATGAATATTTAAATTATATTTCGCGCTTTTTTGGTTCCCAAATTATTGCTCGCAAGGACCGAATAAGAATATTAGGACCAAAAGAGGAAGTTTATAAAATTAGAGAATTGTTTTTAAATCTTATGAAGCATATTAGAAAAAATAATTTTTTAACAAAAGAGCTTATTAACGAGGAGATTAAATTAGTAAAGGGTGAAGAGGTATTTACCGAAGAAAAAAAAGAAAGACCTCTAAAAGAAAAAATAAAAAGTGAATACGCTATTGCTACTCCTAAAAAAATAATTGTTCCTCAAACAGAACATCAAGAAGAATATCTTAAAGCCATTGACGAAGCCGAAGTAGTAATCTGCATTGGACCAGCCGGTACCGGCAAAACTTATTTAGCAGTCGCCAAGGCGGTATCTTATCTTTTAACCGGTAAAGTGGCCCGGATTATTTTAACCCGACCAGCAGTAGAAGCCGGTGAACAACTTGGTTATCTTCCCGGTGATTTAAAAGAGAAAGTGGCGCCTTATTTACGACCTCTTTACGATTCTCTCTATGATATGATTCCTATTGAAAAAGTAAAAAGGATGATTGAAGAAGAAATAATTGAAATCGCTCCTTTAGCCTACATGCGTGGTCGGACTCTTTCCGATGCATTTATTATTTTAGATGAAGGACAAAATACTACCAAAACGCAAATGAAAATGTTCCTTACCCGTTTAGGTTGGAATTCAAAAGCGGTGGTCACTGGAGATGTTACTCAGATTGACCTGAGTTCTAAACATACTTCGGGTCTTATTGATTGCGAAAAGCGATTAAAAAATATTCCTGGAATTAAAATTATTTATTTTGATAAAAGCGATGTTACCCGACCGGCAATTGTCTCGGAAATTATCAAAGCCTACGAAGAAGAGAGTTAAAGTAAATATTTTTGGTCTTAAAAATGGTAAATTAAAAAAAGAAATTACTGAACTTATCAATAAAATTTTTAAAAAAGAAAGAATAAAAAATAAGGAATTAAATATAATAATTTGTGACGATAAATTTATTAAAAAATTAAATAGAAAATTTTTAAAAAGAAATTATCCAACCGATGTCTTGGCATTTAACTTTGATAAAGATTTTTTAGGCGAAATTTACGTTTCTAAAGACCAGGCTTTAAAACAGGCAAAGGAGGATAAAGTTAAATACACCTGTCGTTTAAAATACTTAATTCTTCATGGACTCTTTCACCTTTTATCTTATTCTCATTGGGAAATGGAAAGTTTAATAATAAAATATTTATAAATGGTATTATTAATCGTTGTTCTTTTAATTTTACTTTTATTCTCCGCTATCTTTTCGGCTTCCGAAACCGCCTATTTTTCTCTTACTCAGGAAGATTTTAAAAAATTAAAAATCGAAGAAATTGCGAAAAATGAGTATTCTTTTTTATTAATAATTTTATTAGCTAACTTACTGGTCAACACTTCCTTTGCTTCTTTAGCCACTCTTTTAAGTATCAATCTCTTTTCTCAAAAGCTCCCTCATTCCCTTCTTTTAACCCTTACTTCCTTACTTATTACTTTAACTGTTCTTTTATTTGGAGAAATCTTTCCGAAAATTTATGCCAATCGCTCGCCAGTTAAAATCAGTAATTTAATTCTTCCTCATTTTAAAAAAGTGGCCACTTTTTTAAATCCTTTAAGCCAATATTTCAACAAGATATTTATTTTTCGTTTTTTACCTAAAACTGAGCCTTTCCCTACCAAAGAAGAGCTAAAAGCTTTGATTGATTTCGGAATTGAAAATAAAGAATTAACTAAAGAAGAAGGCGAAATTTTTTATAATTTGATTGAATTAGAAGAAAGAAGAGTTAATGAAATCATGACACCAAGGAATAAAATATTTGCCCTTAATAAAGATTTACCGTTAAAATTGGTTTTCGAAAAGCTTAAAGAAAATCCGAAATCAAGAATACCAATTTATGAGGAAAGCATTGATAACATTGTTGGCGTTATTTATTTAAAAGATATTTTGGAAACTATGCTTTCTTACAATTTTAACCCACCAGCCGATTTAAAATTAGAAAACCTTAAAAAACCAATAAATTTTGTTTCCGAAATACAAAAATTGTCAACCGTTTTTGAAGAATTGAGAAAAAAGGGCGTTCATTTAGCTTTAGTAGTTGATGAATTTGGTCAGATTTCTGGTTTAGTGACCTTAGAGGATATTTTAGAAGCAATTTTTGGAGAAATAAAAGATGAATACGATTTTGCCGAAGAATTACCTTATATAAAGGTGGCGGAAAATACTTATTTGCTTGCCGGAGACATTGATTTAGTTACGATCAATCGTTTAACCGCTGATTCCTTAAAAGAAGTTGAATTCCCCCGACTTTCTTTATTCTTATTTGAAAAATTGGGGCGTTTACCGCAGGTGGGCGATGTGGTAAAAGAAAAAAATTTGATTTTTGAAATAAAAGAAGTTAAGGACCGTCAAGTTAAAAAAGTTTTATTAAAGATTTTATAAAATGGAATTTCTTTTGGCAACTATTTTCATATTATTTCAAGGAATTTTGAGCGGAACCGAAACAGCAGTAATTCGAGCAAACTGGTTAAGATTAAAATTGAAAGCAAAAGAAAAAGGAATAAGTGAAAAGAAAATAAAATTTTTGGAAAATAAAGAGAAAAATCTAATTATCACTTTGGTAGGTACAAATATTTTTATCATTTTTGCCGCCGCTTTCTATTCTAGTTTTTTTATCAATAATTTAGGTAAAGGCTTTGTTTTTCTGGCTATCATTTTATCAACATCTTTATCCTTTTTTATCGGCGAACTTTTCCCAAAAATGCTTGCCGGAACCTATCCCGAAAATTGGTTACTTATCTCTTTTCCTCTTTATCGTTTTTTTTATTCCCTTTTAGGGATAATCAGTCAACCGGTCTATTTTTTATTAAAAATAACTTTTTTCCCTTTTATTAAAAAAAGGAAACCTTTCCCGCTCTTTCGGCGGAATTTATTAACTTATTTAGAAAGTTATAAAAAAACCAAATTTATTGCCCAACAAGTGCTTGAAGCTAAAAACATTAAAATTAAAGATATTATGATACCTTTAGAATTAACCGTTGCCCTTCCTTACAATGCTAACCCTTATGAGATTTTGGAAGTTTTAAAAAAATATCGCTTTTCTCGCTACCCAGTTTATCAGGGCAATAAAAATAACATTATCAAAGTGATTACTTTAAAAGATTTGTTGTTTTTACCGGAATTAAAATATCGCCCTCCTTTATATGTAAATGAAAACCAAGGAATTACTGAAGTTTTTTCCGAAATGAGAAAAAAAGGAGAACATTTAGCCGTCGTCGTTAATAGAAAAAATAGAGTCGTTGGCATAGTCACTTTAGAAGATATTATTGAAGAAATGGTGGGGGAAATAAGGAGGGAAGGATAATGGCGCTTTGGGAAAAAACCCAAGGTGTTATTCTTTTAAGAAAAAATTATCGTTCAAGTAGCAAAATAATCGATTTCTATTCCCTCAATTATGGTCGTTTATTACTGTTAGCTAAAGGCGTTCGCAATATGAAAAATATTTACAGCGGAGTTTTAGAACCTCTAAATTATTGCGAAATAGTTTTTTATCAAAGAGAAAATCAGTTAATCAATTTTGTTAAAGATGCCACGCTGTTAAAAACTTTTTTAAAAATTACTCAAGATTATCAGAAATATATTAAAATTTTAAATCTTAATAAATTTCTTACTTTTATCTTACCTTTGGGTGAAAAAAATGAAGAAATTTTTAAATTATATCTACAAACTTTATCTCTCAGCAGTAATTATCCTTTAAAATATATCCAAGGAATTATAATTTCTTTTTATTTAAAAACTGTTTCCCTTTCAGGATTTCAACCTTCGCTTTTTAAATGTTTAAAATGTGAAGATTGGATTTTCAAAAAAAAGAAAGTTTATTTTAATTTATCAGCGGGTGGAGTCTTATGCGCTGAGTGTTCTCAAAATGAAAAGGATTCTTTTTTAATAGTTAAGAAGATTTTAGAAAATTTGCAAGGACTTTTAATTCTTTCTTTCAATAAACTATTGAACTATCAAGTCTTTCCAGAAACAATAAAATTAGTTAATTGGTATCTTAGTTATTATTTTAGAGAATCATTGACTTTATAAAAATTTTAATCATAATTAGTTTATTAACAAAAAATAAAAAGGAGGACTCATGATTTTGAAATTATATAACGGGAAGGAATTACCAATAGATATGTTTAAAACAAGAGTAGTCCAAAGAATTACCCTTCCTAATGTTTCTCAACGGTTAAAAGCAATTGAAGAAGCTGGCTACAATACTTTCCAATTAAAAACCAAGGATGTCTTTTTAGATATGCTAACTGATAGCGGTGTGAACGCAATGTCCCAAGAACAATGGGCGGGTTGGATAACTACTGACGATGCTTATGCTGGAAGTATGACTTTTTACAAATTTGCGGAAGTTGTAGAAGAGATACTGGGTTATAAATATGTAATGAATGTTCACCAAGGAAGGGCAGCTGAACATTTATTGGCAAAAGTATTTATTAAACCCGGAATGATTGTGGCTACTAATTATCATTTCACTACCACCAAAGCCCATATTGAACTGGCGGGCGCTGAATGTGTGGAAATTTATGTCGATGAGGCACTAAATACCAAGAGTAATTTTCTTTTTAAAGGGAATATGGATCCGGAAAAACTAAAATCGTTAATTAAAAAATACGGAAGGGAAAGAATTGCTTATGTAAGAATGGAAGCAACTACTAACTTACTTGGTGGTCAACCATTTTCTATGGAAAATTTAAAAGAAATAAGGAAAATATGCGATGAAAACAAATTACTTTTAGTTTTGGATGGTAGCTTAGTAGCAGAGAATGCTTACTTAATTAAAAAAAGAGAGAAAGGATACGAAAATAAATCAGTAGCCCAAATAGTGAAAGAAATTTGTTCAATACCCGATCTCTTTTATTTAAGTGGGAGAAAAAATACCTGTGTTCGGGGAGGTTTTATTGCCACTAACCGAAAAGATTTATTTGAGATGCTTCAACCGTGGTTACCGGTATATGAAGGCTTTTTTACTTATGGCGGTATGTCAATGAGAGAGATTGGGGCGATGGCCGTAGGGTTAAAAGAAATGGTGGAAGAAGATGTCGCTGGTTGTGCGATTGAACAAATAAAATACTTTGTAGAAAAATTAGATGAATTGGGCATTCCCGTAGTTACTCCCCCCGGTGGTCTTGCCTGCCATTTAGACGCGGAAAAATTTCTGCCTCATATTCCTAAAAATGAGTATATTGCCGGTGCTTTAACCGCAGCTTTATATTTGGCTTCAGGGGTACGGGCAATGGAAAGAGGAACAATCTCAATGGATAGAGATAAAGAGGGAAAAGAAGTTTTTGCCGACTTAGAATTAACAAGGATCGCCTTACCCAGAAGGGTCTTTAATCTTTCTCACATTGAATATACCATTGACCGAATTCTGTGGCTATATAAACACCGTGAGTTAATAAAAGGACTAAAATTTGTGTACGAACCTCCGGTACTCCGATTTTTTTTAGGAAAATTAGAACCTATTGGTAACTGGGGAAAAGATTTATGCGAAGCCTTTCGTAAAGATTTTGGTGATGAATTATAATTAAAAAATTTACCAACGACTGCCAAAACCAGCAAACTGCCATTCATTATTCACTTTTTTAAAAAACATTTCAATTCCTCTTCGGCGTAAATGAAGTTTTTTTTGCGATTCGTAAATAATGGGAATGATATCTAAATAACCTTTAGCAAAATTATCAAATATCCGAATAGTGCCGAAATCAATATAATATCTTAACTTCAAACGATGGGCATATTTTTTAATTTCGTCGATGGTTAGCCATTTTATCCGCAACTTTTCAAAAGAAAATTGATGTTCAATTTTTCGCTCTTTTTTTAATATTACTAAATAATCTGTTTTTTTAAATCCGGGAATAAATTCAGTGATTTGATTTTCTTGAAAAGCAACTTCAATCATTTTTTTAAGAACTTTTTTTAGCTCTTCATTATTTTTATTACCGTAATCAAATTTTGCATAGTCAAGCACTTTAGTTATCCATACCAAATACCAAGTATCATTTAAATTTATCCAGTTGGTAGCGAGATAAAAATAATCTTTATTTTTGTTAAAATAAATATAGGTAGAGACGATAGCGGTGTAACCAGTAGGATTAATAAATTTAGTTCTTACTGCGGAAATGTTTTTATCTTTTAACCAATTTTCAAAAGCCGATTTAAAACTATCGTAGCTAATTTCTTTCCGAAAAGTTGGATTAAACAAATTATAAATTTTAAAGAAATCGCCGCTTATTAATGCCTGGTTAAATTTTCGCGACTTCTCTAAAAGTATTAAAAAATCTGATTGTTCGTTTATATTTTTACAATTGACAAAAATCGCTAAGAAAAGGAAAATTAATAAAATTCTCATAAACGGGCCCGACCGGATTTGAACCGGCGCTCTTCGCCGTGACAGGGCGACGTGTTAATCCAGGCTACACTACGGGCCCTTTAATAAATTATAAAAATTTTCTTTTTAAAGTCAAATGCTATTGGAAAATTGTAAATTTTTTAATACTTTTATTAAAGGTAGTTTCTAATAATATAAAATATAAACCTGAAGGAACTTCTTTTCCTTTATTATCCTTTCCGTCCCAATAAGCACCAATCTCCTCTAAAATTTCTTTTTTCTCATATCTTCCTGGGGTTGTCAACTTTTTAACATTCAGCTCTTTCTCAAAGAGGAGTTTGCCATCAAAATTAAAAATCTTAATTATTGCCCATTTTGATGGATTTTTTAATCTAATTGGAAAATAAATTTTTTCGTTTTCATTTTTTTTAACAAAAGGTTGGGGAAAAATGTTGCCCAATTCATCTTCCGTATAAGTGATCACTTTTCCCGGATAGATTTTCAATAAAGAATCAACATTAGGAATTCCGTAACCCAAAGTACAAGAAGGAATGCTTTCGCTGGCGGTTTTAAAAAGAGCTGCTTTTATCTGTTCCCATTTCCAATCAGGATGAACTTCTAAAATTAAAGCACAAAGACCAGCGACCAAAGCAGTAGCTGAAGAAGTACCGATGGAGTATTCAAAAGCACCGTCTTCATCAGGCTTAGCCACCACGGCATTATAAGCCAAGGCTACTAAATCAGGTTTTATTCTTCCGTCAGCCGTGGGACCAGCACCACTTCCGTGCCAACAAGAAGAATCGGGCATAATTCCGCCAATGGTTAAAACTCCTTCCGCATCACCCGGAGCAACTAAATAAGAAGTAGGCCAAGGATATCGTAAACTATCACTACCCCGATTACCCATGGCGGTAACAATTATCAATCCTCTTTGAGCAGCAATATTGGCAGCAATTGAAGTTATCGCAGTTTTTCCATCAAATTCATTATCTTCATACCATCCCCGATAACCAAGAGAAGAGGAAATTATCTGACAATCATTCTTTTCACACCATTCTAACCCTTTTACCCAATTATCTTCTTCAATAATATATTCGTAATATTCACCAGTTTTATACCGATATTCTTCAGTTTTAGCAATCAAAAATTCAGCTGCCGGAGCAACACCAATTAAATATCGCGGTAAATAACCGGCGATTAAAGAAACCATTCTTGTTCCGTGATGAGGCTGTTCTTTAAAATCTTCATCTTCCTCGTAATCAGTATTATCATCTCCGCAAGAGTTATAAATTAACCAAATATCCTCATTAAGCTCAAAAATTAAAGGATGATAACGAAACTCATTAGTATCACTAAATAGAACTTTTTTATTTTTTAAACTCAAAAAATAAATATTGGAAGCTTCTTCATAAGCAAAATAAATATCTTCTTTTATTAAAAAATCAAAACCTCCTAAAAAAGCTTTATTTTCTGAAATCTTCTCTTTTTCTTTAAAGTTTCTACCAAAATCGGATGAATAAGTATAAACTAAATTTGCTAACGGTGGATTTTCATATTCTTTTGCTAAAATAAAAATAGTATCCCCTATTTTCTTTATTTGAAAATCACTCACATTTTTAAAAAAGTTTAAACTATCCAAAGAGTAAAAATTGCCGTCCTCAGTTTTCAGATAATAAATCTTTCCTTCTGTAGATAAACAAAAGAGATAATAGTTTAAACTATCTTTTAGAATGATTATTGGTTTTTTTATTTTCGTATTAAAGGAATAAATAGTCCGAGTTTCTTGCCAATCAATTTGTGAACCAACAATATTGGCTTTTTTTAATTTTAAAACCGAATCTTTGTAAACAAAAAGAAGATATAATTTATTATCAAAATAAAAAAGATCAGGATCACTGCCGTTTTCAATTTTATTTACTCCTTGAAAATTAGTGTAATAAAAATAGCCAAAATATAATTCTTTATTCTTTTCATAAACATCAGAACCATCAAATACCATAAAAGTCATATTTAATTGATTGTTAGTAAGTGCCAGCCGGTGAAAAACAGTGGAAGATAAATAATAAGAAACCGATTTTACTGGTTGCCAATCACCTTTTTCGTAATAAGTATAAACTACTGTCCTTTTAGGTATGCCTAAATATTGGGTATCAGTAACAAAAGCCAACAAAGGCAATTTTTCTCTTTGGGTGTTGAAAAGATAATTCACTATTGGTGATTCAATCATTCGGAAATTTTTTAAATTGGGAATGCTTTCCTTTTGGTAATTACTTGATTTTTTAACAACAAAAAAATCACCACCAGCAATAAAATCGTGTTCTTTAACTACTTTTATCCCTTCAACTGCTGCATTGACAGTTGTATCATTGGGACTTTTTCTTTTTCTCCTTAATCCTGTATCCAAAACTCCAATGCGAACCCCTGACCCATAAATTCCTTTCTTGTGAACTTTATCCACACCAAGCATCGCGAGTTGGCGATAAGAATAACCATAAAAAGAAGTATCTTTCTCCTCTTTAACTTCCACAGTTTTAGGAACCTGAAAACTTACTGTTTTTAGCGGTCGAATATCGTAGATAAAAGGTAAATTTTTCAATGATGGTAAAATTTCTTTAGGAATTTCGCAACTAACCGCATTCAACCAAGGAGAGACGTACCTTATTTTTATACCCAATTTTTTCAATTCATCAACGTACTTTTCATAAACGGGCAAATCATAAAAATCGTAAACTTTTCCTAAATTTTTTAATCGCCTTTCAATCGTTTTAAATGCTAAAGGTTTTGTAAATTTTTCTAATATCTTTTGGTAATTATTTTCATCAACGAAACCTTTGTCAGTAAAAAGAACCCAAAAGCAATTGGTATTTAAATTCATTAATTTTTCGTAATTGATGGGTAACGGTGAACGATAAAAATTATAAGAAAAAAATATTAAAAATATCAGCTTCATAATTTCTCCTTTTTATTTTTTAGCTTATTAATAACCAAATTCCCTTAAGAAAGGTAAAGAACGAAAAGCAATAAAAATACTCATAAAGATAATTCCCAAAATAATTCCAATAATACCTAAAATAAGATAAAGCCGACCGACTTTCTTAATTTTAATCTCTTTACTGGCAGAAAGAAAAACAATTCCTAAGATAATTCCCATAACCGGAATAAAAAAGGAAAGAATCGCTCCGTAAACAATTCCTAAAAGAGTAAAGAAATCAATAAAAAAATTTAATTTTTCAAAATCAATTTGATTTCTTTCGTTCGTCATAAATTCCTCCGTTATTTTTATATACTATACCCCGCGCAGGAGTCGAACCTGCAGCCCTCGGATTAAGAATCCGATGCTCTACCAATTGAGCTAGCGGGGCAAAATTTAAATGCGCCCGGCGCGACTCGAACGCGCAACCTACGGGTTCGAAGCCCGGCGCTCTATCCAATTGAGCTACGGGCGCAAAAAGGTGAGCGACGGGAGTCGAACCCGCAACCCGTGGAGCCACAGTCCACTGCTCTACCAATTGAGCTACGCTCACCATTGAATTTATCGCGCCTGGAGGGATTCGAACCCCCGACCGTCGGATTAGAAATCCGATGCTCTATCCAACTGAGCTACAGGCGCTATCGGGGAGACTGGATTTGAACCAGCGACCCCCTCGTCCCAAGCGAGGTGCGCTTGCCAGGCTGCGCTACTCCCCGATATTTATATAAATATAAAGAAAAACCTTTATTAAGTCAAGTTTAAAAAATTATGTTGAATAATAAAGAAAATTAAGGTATAATTTATAATGCTTTCCTTAAAGAGGAGGAAAAAATGAAGTATCTTTTTATTATATCTTTCTTTTTTATCTTTATTAGTATTAATGCCCAAGAGATAAAAATGGAAGCAAAGGTCTATTTTAAAAGTGCCGACGAACTTTTTTCTAAAATGGGTAATTTATTTTCCGAATTAGACATTGTCACTGCCGGCGAAGCCGAAAGAGAATATTTTATTGTGATTATCACTAATAAGGACCAGATTGAAAAGATAAAAGAAAAAGGTTTTAAAGCAGAAATTACCTATTATGACATAAAAGAAAAATTTAAAAAAATGACCGGTATCGATCCAAATAACTTAGAACTTTTAAGGGATTTTGGATTTTTCTTTACTTATTGGGAAATGATTGACACCATTCAAAGGTTAGCCAATAACTTTCCTAATTTAGTTAGGATTTATGATATTGGTAGAAGCCATCAAAATCGTCCCTTATGGTGTGTAAAAATTTCTGACTATCCTGATTCCAACGAAAATGAACCGATTGTTTTCTTTAACGCTGCCACCCACGCCCGTGAACCGATGGGCGTATCAATTCTTATCTATTTTATGACTTATTTGTTAACCAATTATGACCCTACTAATTCGGAAAATTTAATCACTTGGCTTATCAATAATCGGGAAATTTATTTTGTACCAGTAATGAATCCTGATGGTTATGTTTATAATTCCGATTCAGGTGGTGCCACTGCCAATTGGCGAAAGAATAGAAGAATTATCCAATCACCTTATGTGGGTGTTGATTTAAATAGAAATTACGGTTATAAATGGGCTTATGATAATATCGGTTCTTCTCCTAATCCTTCCAACGAAGCTTATCGCGGTCCTGAACGATTTTCCGAACCAGAAACGAGGGTGGTAAGAGATTTTATGTTATCTAAAAAAATACGGGCACAGATTGATTATCATACTTATGGCAGATATAACATGTATCCCTGGGGATATGATACTTTTACACCACCCGATGTAAGAACTTTAAAAGAAGTTGTTGATTCCTTTAGGTTTTATAATAATTACTCTGCCTCCCGTACGGGTCAAATCGCTAAGGTTTTATATACTGCTAATGGTTCTTCAGTTGATTGGGAATATGCTGATACCTTATGGGAAGGAATAAGAAAATTTATCACTTATGCTTTTACTATCGAAGCATCCATAAACGATTTCTGGTATGGCTGGAATGATAGCGCTTTTATCAGACAAGAATGTGAAAGAAACTTAGGTGTGAATATTTATCTAACAAAGGTTGGTGGTGCCTTTTTGGAATTGAAAAACATAAGAATTGATGATTTTTATGGTAATCAAGATAATATTTTAAATCCTGGTGAATCAGCTTATATTTACCTGACAATCAAAAATCGGGCAATCCATCCGATAGATTCGGTTTACAATCTTACTATTAATGCTACCGCTCCTAATCCTTATTTTGTAATTATTGATTCAATCTTTAATTTTCCTAATATTTTAAGAAATGATACCCAAATAGGTTTCTTTAAAGTTTATGTAAATGAAGAAGCACCAGCAGAAAGTATTTCTATTGTTTTAAATTGTAATTATTTAGATGATACCTACTTAACAAATCAGCTATTAAGATTTAAGGTTCCAATTGAGCCTTTACAATTGGTTAGAGAAAAAGATAATAACTATTTTCAAATACCTAAAACAAAATCAGCAATTTATTTATCAACCGGTCAAAAATGTAATGGAAAATTAAAACAAGGAATTTATTTTCTTTTAGAAAAAGATAAGAAATATAAGAAAGTTTTAATCAAAAAATAAAGACCAAAAATAATTGCTGAAAATAAAATAAACCAGTCGCCAAATTGACGATAAAGAGTATTTTTTAAAGGAGCTTTCACATTAGCAAAAATAATTTCTTCCTTAAACAATTTAGATTTTTTATAAATTTTGCCAAAAGGATCGCAGATTAAACTAACTCCATTATTGGCACAACGCACCAAAGAGACTCCATTTTCAACAGCTCGAACAATGGCTAACTCATAATGTTGGTAAGGCCCGAAAGTTTTACCAAACCAACCATCATTGGTAATATTTATTATTACCTCGGCTCCTCTTTTTACAAACTTTCTTATCAAATCCGGAAAAATTGATTCAAAACAAATAGCACAAGAAAAAGAGGTTTTATCAGTTTTAAACACGGTATATTCTTCTCCCGAAGAATAATTGCCCATATCTTCTGTTTCAATCAATTTAAATATTTTTATCTTTTCGTAATAAGGAATTCTTTCAGAAAAAGGAACTAAATGAATTTTTCGATATTCACCCACTATTCCTTTTTGAGGAGCAAATAAAACACAAGCATTGTAATAGCGAAAACCTTTTTCGTCTTTTTCATAACGAGGTGTACCAATTAGCAGATAACAATGATAGGTATCACTAACCGCTTTTAAAAATTCCTTATAAGGAGAATCAAAAGTTATATCAATAAGCGAAGCCGTTTCGGGGTAAATTATTAAATGCGGTCTTCTTTCCGCGGCAATTTTAGTCATTCTAATAAGTTGGTTTAACAATCTTATCTGCTCTTCTTTGGTTCCTTTTTCTTCCGGTGAAACATTCGGCTGGAGTAAAGCAACTTTAAAAAAATCCGGCAATGTTTTTATTCTTATTAAGTAATAGCCGATTGAAGAAAAAATTAAAATTATTAATAAAATTATAAATCGCTTTTTATTAGAATGAAAGATAATTTTGTAAATTAAAAGATTGAGCAAAATAACTAATGCGGAAACGCCATAAATTCCAAAAATTGAGGCCCAATTTAAAAAGATTGGATTTTTAGTTTGGGTATACCCAATAAGTCCCCAAGGAAAACCAATTTCCGATTTTGTTCTAATAAATTCTAAAATTGGTAAAATAATGGGAGCGAAAAATAAAGAAGTGATTTTTGTTAAATAAAAAAATACCGCAAAATAAAGAGCTAAATAGAAAAAAAGAACAATTATACCAAAATATAAAAGGATTTTTGTTGTTTGCGTAATTGGAGGTTTTAAAAAATAAAGCCACCAAAGATGACCTATCCAAAAAATAAGTCCGTAGAGAAAACCATAAAAAAATGCCTTTTTAGAATTTAACTTTTCTAAATAATAAAAAAAAGGAATAAAAGAAAAATAGGCAATAAAAAATAAACTAATTGGTGCATAACTTAAATTTAAAATTAATGGCGAAAGGAAAAAAAGAATATTAAAATAAGATTTTGACTCTTTTCCCTTCAATTTTTAATCTACCTTCCGCAAAAAGTCTAATTGCCATTGGATAGGCAATATGTTCTTCTTTTAAAACCCTTTCTGCCAATGTGTCTGGGGTATCATCGTCTTCTACCGGAACAATTCGCTGGATAATAATTGGACCGCTATCAACTTCTTCCGTAACAAAATGAACAGTACAACCAGAAAATTTTGCTCCACTTTCAATTACTGCCTGATGAACCTTTTCTCCGTATAGACCTTTAAAAGCTGGCAATAGGGCGGGGTGGATATTCATAATTTTATATTTATAATAATTAACAAAATAAGAACTCAAAATTCTCATAAATCCAGCTAAACAAATCAAATCGGGCTGATATTCCTCCAATTTCTTTATCAACGCTTTTTCAAAATCTTCTCGAGTTCTATAATTTTTATGAGAAATTACAAAATTAGGAATATTATGTTTTTTTGCCCTTTCTAAGGCATAAACATTTTCAATATTACTAATTACGCATACTACCTTCCCCGGAATATACCCATTTTCACAAGCATCAATAATTGCTTGTAAATTTGTTCCGCGGCCGGATACTAAAACAGCAATTTTAATCATTCGACAAAATCTTTTTAACTTCGGCTAATAATTTTTTATTATCAACAAAATTAATAAAACCTACTTCGATTCTTAAAGAATGGTTAATAAGATTTATTTGGGAACCAAAGCTGACAATTTCAATATTTTTAATATTTTTTTCTTTTAAAATTGGAATAATTTCTGAATTTAAAAGTTCATAAAGATTTTTGTAACCCGTAGGATTTAACTTTGTTAAAGCTCCCCTAACCACTATGCCTAACTTTTTGGCTATATTAGGAATTGCATCTCGATAATAGTTAACAATAGCCAATTTATTTGTTGGTTCGGAAATAAAATAAGCCACTTTTTTATATTCATCAACAATTAAAAAGATATCTTCTTTTAAAAAAGACATTTTAAAATTTGGTTTTAAAGGTATTTTATTAATCAGAGCATTAGAACAGAAAGGAGCCACCACTTCCTCTTTTTGAAGAATTTTTTGAGCCTGTTTATCCGCTCGAACTTCGTCAATACCGTAATTTTTAAATGCTTGTAATAAACCAATAATTTCGTTAAAAATGGGAATATTTTTTAAAATTGCTCCGCAGCCAATTTTTTCATTTAAATATTCGGAAGAAATAATTAAAAATCGCTCATCCTCTCTTTTATGCATTTTTCACCTCCAAGTAGTTATAAAATTTTTCTTTGTTTTCTTCTTTCAGCTGATAGTTCACATTCCCCAAAATAATCTGATTTTCCAAAAACCACTGAATAAAATTTTTATGGGAAACAAAACGGTAATAAAAAGTTTGCGGTTGGGGTTTTTGTAAGAAGGGATCGAGAATAACCGCGGTTAGAAGATAAGGTGCTTTTTGTAAAGAAATTTGATAACCCGCCGGATAGATTTCTCTTTGGGGAATAATTTCAACATTTTTAATATTTTCTTGAGAAAAAAATTCATAAGGATTAATTTGGGGCGAAAAACCCATTTTATAAGCAATTATTCCCATACCAACATTCTCTAAAAGATTTCCTTTCTGTCCACCCTTCATTACCATTCGAATCAAAAAATCTTTTACTTGAAATCTTTTTATTAATTCCTTAAAAACTTCCTTTACAATAATCTTCCCATAACCTTTCTTCTGGTATTCTTTAAAGACATAAACATCGTAAAGTATTCCCAAACTGCCTTCCACTTCACCAAAACCTTCACCAATCAGTTTATTATCTTCGTACAAAGAAATTTTAAGACCTTTTTTTAATTCTAAAACTTTCAACTCCTGTCTACTCATTTTCCTAAATTCGGGTTTAATCTAATCGCTTTTTCCAGGTACTCTGCTGCCTCTTCTTTCTTTCCCAAATCCCGATACAGCAGTCCTAAGTTATACCAAGCAAGATAATTATTCGGTTGTAAGGTAATTAGCTTCTTATAACTTTCAACCGCTTTTTCTTTTTTGTTCCATTCGGTATACAACCTTCCTAATTGAAAATAAAGTAAAGGAAATTTTTTGTTTAACTTTAATGCTTTCTGATAACTCTTCTCGGCTAAATCGAATTTTTTATTTTGAAAATAGGCATTACCCAAATTAAAATAAGCCTCAAAATAATCAGGATTCAATTCTAATGCCTTTTGAAAACTTTCAATTGCTTCTTTTAATTTATTTAAATTCAAATAGATATAACCTTGATTACAATAAATCTGAGAAAAAACGAGCTGTTTTTCTTTTTCCTCCAAATCAAGAGTGAAGATTTTTTCATAAATTTTTAAAGCCTCTTCGTATTCTCCTTTTTTAGCCAGAATATTGCCTAATAAAAGATAGCCTTCGTAAGAAGAAGGATCAATTTTACACATAACTTCGGCATTTTTTTTAGCATTAATTAAATCTTCTTTTATTAAATAAAATGAGGAAAGATTTTTTAAAGTTAAAAAATAATCATCAATTTTAAACGTCTTGAGATGTTCAAAAACTTTTTTTAAAAATTCAAGATTTCTTAGTGCTAAATTTAAATCCTTTATTTTACTTGAATAATAATTTACATAACAACTAAAAAATTCAAAAAAAGAAATAGCTAAACCAAAATCAATCGGCACATAGGAAAGTAACGAAGGATAGTTAATTTCCCAATAAAGAGATTTTTTATCAATCTTTATTTCTAAAAAAATATCTTTCTCCCTTTTTAAAAATTTTAAAAGAAAATTAAATTTTTTTAAAATAAAGGCTTCAATAATCAAAAGGGAAAAAAAATCAATTTCTTTTTTCTTTTGATAAGCAATAAGTGCTTCCTCAAAATCAAGAAATTTCTCGGTTATTTTCGGTCGCCGACTTAAGAGAATATCCCTTAAGCCTGTAAGAAGATTTAACCGGCATTCTTCATCGCTACCAATTTTAAAAAATTCTTGTTTAAATTTTTCTTTTATCAAAAAATAAATTTTATTAATTTCCGAAGAGATTTCTAAAACTTTTTGAAAATTATTGGCAGTAATAAGAATTAAAGGATAAATAAAACCAGTAGCTTGACCCATCACTTTCTCTATTGCTGAAACTCTGGCTAAAAAAAATTCTGGCTCAGAAAAAAATTTTTCGAAAGAAAATGATGGTAAATTTAAAATTTCTTCTATTTTTTCTTTTTCGTCCTCTCCAAAAAATTTTTTACCGGCCACTATTTTTTTTAAATTCTCTCGCTCATTCTCATTTAACAAAATTAAACCGCCTTTTTCTTTAGTTAATAATTCACTGGCTTCTTTTTTTCTTTCTTCTAATTCTTTTTCCAAAATTAAAATAAAATCAGGCATTATATAAATTATAATTTAAAAATAACAAAAAATCAATTGGGGTTAAATTAATTTTTTCATGAAAAGTTAGCCAACAACTTGAAAATTTATATTTTATTTGTTAAAATATATCAGAAAAAGATTTAAGCGCCCGTAGCTCAATTGGAAAGAGCGACGGACTACGAATCCGTAGGCTGGAGGTTCGAGTCCTCTCGGGCGCATAATTTTATGATTTTTTCTGATATTTCATTTATGGAGGAAGCAATAAAAGAAGCTAAAATTGCCTTAAAAGAAAATGAAATTCCCATCGGAGCAGTAATTGTGTATAAAAATAGAATTATTGGTCGCGGACATAACCAAACAGAAAGGTTAAAGGACCCTACTGCCCATGCGGAAATGATCGCAATTTCTTCGGCTTGTAATTATCTTAATAATTGGCAGTTAAACGAAACTACTATTTATATTACTTGTGAACCCTGTCTGATGTGTTTAGGAGCAATTTTATTAGCCAGAATAAAAAGGGTAGTTTACGGAACTAAAGAAGAAAAATTTGGCATTTTTTCAAACCATCCTAAATTTTATGAGTCTATTAAAGAAAGGATTGAAGTCATTGATGGAATAAAAGAAGAAGAATGCAAAGAATTATTAAAAATATTTTTCCAAAATAAAAGGGGTAAATAATAATGCGGAGAGGTGGCCGAGTGGACGAAGGCACGCGACTCGAAATCGCGCGCACACCGAAAGGTGTGCCGGGGGTTCGAATCCCTCCCTCTCCGTTTTTAATTCTCATCATTTTATTTAATTTTCTTTTAGCCGAAAGGCTATTTATTAAAAAAGATACCAATCCCAAAGAAGTTTACTTATATAGTAAAATTATTAAGAATTTTACTAAATATAAATCAAGAAGAAATAAAAAAATTTATTTTCCAAAATTAACTTTTAATAAAAAAAAAGATACTATTAAAGTATTGGCTTTAAGGGTGGAATTTGCTGAAGATAATGACCCCTTAACGACTGGAAATGGCAAGATGGATTTAGTTGGTTTTTTAACTGAAAAAGACGGTCTTTATTATGACCCACCCCATACCAAAAAGTATTTTGAAAACCTTTTGTTAAGTTTAAGAAACTATTTTTGGCATAATTCCTTAGGAAAGCTTCATATAGAATTTAAAGTAATGCCGGAAGGAGTTTTAGAAGCCTATCAGTTACCTTATCCAATGAAATATTATGGCGATACCATGTGGAAAGTTCCTCCTTATTATGATTTTCAAGGAGTAGAAATGGGTTTGTGCCGATTAATGGAAGATGCCTTAACAATTGCTGATAGGGATGCTAATATCAATTTTAGTGATTATGATTATTTTATAATCTTCCATGCCGGTTCCTGTGCCCAAACCGATATAAAAGAAGATTCACCTTTTGACCTTTGGGCAGCTACCATAAATAGCGAAGCTTTAGAATATTATTTAGGAAAACCCGATATTGAAGTGGATGAAGGTCAAACCAAAATTGATATTGCTTGCATTTTGCCAGAAATGGCAAGACAAGATGGGGTAATGATTGGTATGCTTGGAATTCTTGCCCACGAATTTGCCCATCTTCTTGGTGCCTATGATTTATACGATGTTACTGGCAACTCTATGGGAGTTGGAGGCTTTAGCTTAATGGGTTATGGTGGTTGGCTTGGTGGTTATAATTGTCCCAGTGGAATTATCCCTTCACAACTTGACCCTTTCCATAAAATTCTTTTTGGCTTTGTCTCGCCAAAAATAATCAATTTGCCCAAAGATAGTCTCCCTTGTTTTGTTATGAGTATGGATTCTTTATTATTTTCCCAAAGAGAAACTTTACCATTTATTTATAAGATACCCATTTCTCAAGATGAATATTTTCTTATTGAAAACCGCCAAACCGATGTTCATCAAAAAGATACCATTGAAGTAAAAAGAGAAAATGGTGTAGTTATTGGGGTGAAAGACGGTGAATATGACTTCTTCTTACCCGGAAGCGGTATTTTAATCTGGCATATTGATGAAAAAGTTATTGAAGAATATGGTCCCTATAATGCGATTAATATCAATCCCGATCATAAAGGTGTTGATTTAGTGGAAGCCGATGGCATTCAAGATTTTGATAGATTTATCTATTATGATTCTTATGAAATTTTTGGTTCTCAATATGACCCATTTTTCAAAGGTGGCTTCTTAGATAGTTTAACTGAAAAAACTAATCCGGCAAGTGATGGTTATTATGGAAAAAATTATTATCGGTTTTATATCCATTCTCCACCAGAAACATTAATGTTTTTCTCTTTTCAGAATAGACTTTTAAGAAAAGAACTGATTAAAAATTTCCCCTCTCCCCTTTTATCACCATTAGTAGCCGATTTAAATAACGACGGTACAAAAGAGATTATTGTTCCTTGTTCTACCGGGACTATTTATGCTTATGAACCTGATGGTAATCCTTATTTGGGTTATGAAATATTATGCGAATTGCCCTTTGAGTTAACTTGTGATTTATCAATTGGTGATATTAATGGTGATGGAAATTTAGAAATTATTGGTCTTGCTTATAATCGGTTAATTGCTATTGATGCCTTTGGTAATGGTCTTTTTGATTTATTTCTTAACGGTGAGGTTAAAAGTGAAGCGCTTTTGTATGATATTGATAATGATAATAAAAAGGAAATAATTGTTGGTACTGATAAAGGTTATTTATACATAATTAATGGTGAAGGAATAATAAAAGAAGGTTTTCCAATAAAATTGACGGGCAAAATCAAATTAACACCGGCAATCAATTCTTCTCACATTTTTGTTTTAACCGATAATAATTGGTTATATAAAATAAATTTTAACGGGGAAATCGAAAATAATTTTCCTAAAGTTCTTTCTTATTCTCCTTTTTCTTCTCCTTCCTCACCGATTATTTTTGATTTTGATGGCGACGAAAAAGAAGAAATCCTTTCGCTTGTTCCAATTGATTTAAATTATCAGTTGATTTTAATGGATTTAAACGGCAATGAAAAATATCATTCTCAAAAAATAATGGAATATCCTTCCTTTTCTTCTTTGGCAATCGGTGATATAAATCAGGATGGTTTTTATGATGTCATTATTTTTGCCAAAAATAAGGTCTTTGCTTTTAACTACAACTTAACTCTAATTGAAAATTTCCCTATTGTTTTTGATTCTCTTTATCTTAAAGAAATTATCTTAAATGGCTATTCCTTCTACGAAGAAGAGGCTTTCCATCTTTATACTTCCCCAATAATTGGTGATTTTAATGGTGATAAAATACCCGATATTTTTATTGGTCTTCCGGATTACGGAGTTTCCATCAATAAAAATGAAAGACTATTCACCACTGGCGGAATAAAAACCATTCCCTTTTTAACTGATATTGATAATGACTCTTTTAGTGAATTAGTTATCACAACTGATAAAAATTTCCTTTATGTTTATAATCTTTTCGGTAAAGAAGAAGATATTTTTTGGAAGACAAAATTAAATAATTTGACAAGAGACGGAAAAATTACTAAAAAATTAGAAAAGAAAATACTTTCTCAAAAAAATTTAATCTCTTCTTTTTACATCTATCCTAATCCGATAACCGTTAATGATAAAAAGGGTTATCTCCGTTTTCAATTAAATAAAGAAGTAGCCGAAGGGAAGATTGAGATTTATGATTTTTCTTTTAAAAAATTAAAAACGATAAATTTTAGAACTACTAATGGATTATTAGCCAATGAAATCGAGATTGATATCAAAGATTTCAAAAGTGGAGTATATTTTCTGAGATTAGAAGTATCTTCCCAAAAGGAAAAAGAGATAAAATATTATAAATTTGGAATTGTTCAATAATGATTTTTCTTTTCTTTCTTTTTAATTTTTTCGATTCCATTATCAGAAATGATTTTTTGATAAATGATGACCAAATTGGCGGCGCTGTTCAAGAAAAGCCAAAAGGGGCAGCTTATTCGCAAAGGATTGCCATTACTTTTGGCGATTTTCGTGATGGTAACTCTTCTCCCTTTTTTAAAATTCTTTCGCTAAATGGTCAAATCTTAAAAGCTGAAGAAAGAGTAAGTGATGATTGGGGATTGCGCTGGAAAGGGGAACCAGCCGTTGCTTTTTATCAAAATCGGATAGTTATTGCTTGGGAAGACCGAAGAGAATGTAATTCTGATATTTATTATCAGATATTTGACTCCTTAGGAAATAAAATTTTTGCCAACCGTAAGGCGAACGACGATTACACTCAAGAAGACCAAAGAGGAACCGCCGTGGCTTTTTTGCCCGATGGTCGTTTCTTAATTGTCTGGGAAGATTGGCGTAATGATTATGGCGATATCTATGCCCAAATATTTGACTTTGATGGCAATCCCTTGGGTAATAATTTTCGGGTAAATGATGACCCTATTGGTTATGCTTGGCAATATCATCCGAGTATCGGAGTAAAAAGTAATGGTGAATTTATAATTGTCTGGCAGGATGGTAGAAATGGAAATTGGGATATTTATGCCCAAATTTTTGATGCTAATGGCAATCGCCAAGGAAATAATTTTAGAATTAACGATGACAACTCTTCTTCTTGGCAGTTCTCGCCAAATATTAAGGTAAACAAAAATAATTATTGGTTAGTTTGTTGGGAAGACGAAAGAAATGGAAATTGGGATATTTATGCTCAGATCTTCAATTCGGCTAATCAAAGAATCGGCAGGAATTTTTTGGTGAACGACGATAATACCCAAAATCCCCAATATTCACCGGCTTGTGCCAGTGATACCTTTGGTAATTTTATTATTGTTTTTACTTGCGAACGAGAAGGCAATCCGGACATTTACAAACAGATTTTTAGTCAGGAAGGAATAAAAATAGGCAACAACGAAAAGGTTAATGATGATGTTAACAATTCTTATCAAGGTTTTCCCACTGTGGTTTCTTTAATAAACAACCACTATTTAATCGTCTGGGAAGACGAAAGAGAAAGAAATTCAGATATTTATGGTCAATTTTATGATGATAATAATAGAAAGATAGGCAATAATTTTAAAATTAATGAAGATTTTGCTTCTTCTCAGCAACGTTGCCCCTTTATTACCGCCAATAACCGCTATTTTGGAGTCTGCTGGGAAGACGAAAGAGAAGGCGATTGCCATATCTACGCTACTTTTTTTGACACCTTAGGAAATTTCTTAACAGAAAATAAAAAAGTTAGTGATGAAGGCTACAATTTCTTCTCCAGTATCGGTTTAAACAATTTAAATAAAGCCCTTATCACTTTTATTTCTTTAAGAAATAATAATACGGATATTTATGGTCAAATATTAGATATCAATGGTAATTTAATTGGTAGAAATTTTAAAATTAATGACGATACTAATAATGCCTTTCAAGATTTTCCGGTGGTTGCTACTTCTCAAGATGGCAAATTTTTAGTAATCTGGCCGGATAATCGTGAAGGAAGATATCTGATTTATGGTCAGTATTACGATTCTCTTTTAAATCCGCTCGGTAATAATTTTAGAATAAGCGATAATAATACGGGAAATGCCCTTTTTGGTTTTCTCACTTTTAATGAGACATTACCCATTTTTGTCTGGATGGATAATCGGTTGGATGATTATGATGTTTATTTAAAAATTGGCAATCAGCCAAGCATTTTAGTAAACGAAGCAACTAACGGATTTCAAGGTTATCCTACTTGTGCCTCAAAGGATTCACTGATAGTAGTCTGTTGGGAAGATGAAAGAAATGGAAATGTTGATATCTATTGTCAATTATTTAAAATCAATGGTGAAAGAATTGGCAACAATATTTTGGTTAACGATGATCATACTGGTGCCGACCAGTATTCGCCCTCAGCTGTCTTTATTAATGATGAGTTTATCATAACCTTTTGTGACTTTCGGAAAGGAAGGGGCGATGTTGATGTCTATGCCCAAAGGTTTAATTATTTTGGCAACCGAATTGGTAATAATAGAATTGTCCACGAACCGGATATATTTTTGGGAAATAATCAATGGACCTTTTCCCAAAGCATTGCCCAAATAAATGACATTATCGGTTTTGTTTGGATCGACAATAAAAGACATAAAGGTTGGGATATTTATGGAAAATTGGTAAGAAAGAATTATCTGTTATTAAGTGAAAGGGGTAAGAAAAATCTGAGTAATCAAAAAAAGGGTAAGGTTTTTTCTGTTATTGGTCAATTGAAAAAAGAAAAACAAAAGAGTGGTATTTATTTTGTAAACCGAAAAAAAGTAATTTATTTAAAAGGAGTAAAAAATGGTTTTCTTTTTAATCATCACGATAATTAATTTAAAACCTTATAATCTTTATCCTCTTTCCTCTTTAATTATTCCGGGAACCGGTGAACTACTTTTAAAAGAGAAAAAAGGTGAGTATTTTATTTACGCTGACCTCTTTTCCCTTTTCTTTTATCAAACCTATAATTTTTTAAGTAAAAGGGAAAACGAACTTGCCAAAATTTTTGCCAGTAAATATGCTCATGCCAATTATTTTCAAAAAGAAAATTATTTTCAGCTATTAGAAATCTATCCTTCCAGTGAAGAATATAATGAAGATATCTTAAGAGAAGCAAGGAGATCTTATCCCGACGACCCCGAAAAACAGAAAGAATATCTCCAAAAGCACGGTTATTTTGGCAAAGATAGTTGGCAGTGGGGAAATGATGATTTAAGATTGACTTACATTGAAAAGAGAAGAAACGCCAAAAACAAAAAACTTGTCTCTTCTTTCTTTCTTTCCGCTTCATTACTTTTAAGAATGGGCTCTTTCTTTAATTCGTTATTTTTAATAAAAGAGAAAAAAATATCTTTTGATTTTTATCCCCAAGGATTTAAAATAAGTTATAATTTTTAAAAATTATATGGAAACTTTAAAAACCGATGTTTTGGTAATTGGGAGCGGAATAGCTGGCCTCTGGTTTGCTTATAAAATTGCTGATTTTTACGAAGTAATCTTAATTACAAAAAAAGAGAGTAGCGAAAGCAACACCAATTATGCTCAAGGCGGAATTGCGGCGGCCATTGGTGAAGACGATGCCCCTTTCATTCATTACGAAGATACTATCAAAGCCGGCGAAGGATTGGCGAAAGAAGAGATTGTTAAAATTGTTTGTGAAGAAGGTCCAAGATTGGTTTATGAGTTATATAATTTAGGCGTAGAATTTTCTATTTATTATAACTCCTTTGGTAAATTAAGATTCGATTTGGGAAAAGAAGGTGGTCATTCGCGAAGAAGGATTGTTCATGCCAAAGATTATACCGGTTATGCAATTGAAAAAACTTTAATAAAAAAAGTAAAAGAAAAAAAGGTAAAAATAATAGAAAATTGTTTTTTTGTTGATTTGCTGGTCAAAGATAACCAAGCTTATGGTGCCTATGTTTTAGAAAGAAATACCCAAAAGATTATAAAAATTTTATCAGCCGTTACCTTAGTGGCAACTGGTGGAGTTGGTCAGGTATACCAATATACTACTAATCCACCAATTGCTACTGGTGACGGGATTGCCGTCGCCTTTGAAAAGGGAGCCAAAATTGCTAATATGGAATTTATCCAATTTCATCCCACCAGTTTATACGGTGGAGAAATTAACGGTCGGGCATTTCTTATCTCCGAGGCGGTAAGAGGCGAAGGCGGTATCTTAAGAACTCTTGATGGCAAAACTTTTATGGAAAAATATCACCCCTTAGGCTGTTTAGCTCCCCGCGATGTGGTAGCTCGGGCAATTGATAATGAATTAAAGAAAAGGAAAGAAGAATATGTCTTGTTGGATTTAACCCATCTTAATCCCGAAAGAATAAAAAATCGTTTTCCCAAAATTTATGAGACCTGTTTGAAATTTGGCATTGACATTACTAAACAACCAATACCGGTAGTTCCAGCAGCTCATTACCTTTGTGGCGGGATATTGATAAATGAACACGGAGAAACTTCAATAAAAAACTTACTTGCCGCGGGCGAAGCGGCTTGCTCCGGAATGCACGGTGCCAATCGGTTAGCTTCCAACTCTTTATTAGAATCATTGGTTTTTGCGGAACGGGCATATTTAAAATCAAAGGAGTTATTAAAAAACGAGCGAAAATTTCTTGACATCCCTTTAAAAATCAATAAAATCAGTGAGAATGCTGAAGAGGTAAACGAATTAGTAAAAAGACTAAAAAAAATTATGTGGGAGAAAGTAGGCATTGTGAGAAACGATAAAGATTTAAGTTGGGCTATTAAAGAAATTTTTGATTTAAAAGAAGAAATCTATAAAATATTAAATAAAGGAATTAATGTCTTTGCTTTGGAAGGGAAAAATATGATTATTTGTGGTTTATTAATTGCTTATTCCGCTTATCAGCGGAAAGAGTCGCGAGGACTTCATTATAATATTGACCATCCAGAAAGAGACGATATCCATTTTAAAAAAGACACGGTTTTAACAAAGGATGACCTCTTTAGCTAATTTAATCGAAAATTTCAGTTATTATCTTTTAACCGAAAAAAAATTGAGCAAAATTTCGGCTGATTATTATTTAAGCGATGTTAAGATTTTTTTAACCTGGCTTAAAAAGGATGTGAAAACAATTACGGAAGAGGAAATCAGGGAATTTATTCATTATCTTTCCCGAAAAAAAATAAAACCAGCAACCCTCGCCCGAAAAATCTCTTCTTTAAAAGCCTTTTTCCAGTTTCTCAGTAGCGAAGGAATCGTAACTAAAAATCCTTTAGAAGAATTACCGACACCAAAAATTAAAAGAAGCCTACCCGAAGTATTAACGGTTAGGGAAGTTGAAGAACTAATAAAAACCACGGAAATAACAAAAAATAAAGAGAGTATAAGAGCCAAAGCACTATTTGAATTACTTTACGCTACCGGAATGAGAATTTCCGAACTTTTAAATTTAAAGATAAATGACCTCAATTTAGAAGAGGGGTTTGTAAGAATAATTGGCAAAAGAAATAAAGAACGGATTGTTCCTTTGGGTGAACCAGCAATTTTCGCCATCAAAGAATACCTCAATCTTGTTCGACCTTCTTTTCTTTCTCAAAAAAGCGAGCTCCCACCTTATCTTTTTTTAAACCGGCGAGGCGGAAAGTTATCAAGAATGGGTTTTTGGAAAATTTTAAAAAAATATGTAAAAATAGCGGGTATTAAGAAAAAAATTACTCCCCATACTTTCCGTCATACCTTTGCCACCCATCTCTTAGAACGAGGTGCCAATCTCCGAGTAGTTCAAGAATTATTAGGCCATTCTAATATCTCAACAACTCAAATCTATACCAAAATGAATAAAGAATACCTAAAAGAGATTTATAATACCTTCCATCCACGAAAATAAGATGATGAAGGCTTGCCCTTATTTTCCCCAATGCGGCGGCTGCGATTATCAAAATTTAACTTATGAAGAACAATTGGCTTTAAAAATTGATTTAATAAAAAAATATTTAAATATTCAGGAACTCAAAGTATTTTCTTCCCCGCCTTTCAATTATCGCAACCGAATGGATTTTGCCTTTTTCAAAAATGGTATCGGTTTACGCGAAAAAGGTAAATGGTACAAATTTGTTGATATTGACTACTGTTTAATTGCCAAAGAAAAGATAAACCAACTTTTAAAAGAAGTTCGGGATTATTTTAAGGATGTTGATTATTTTGATATAAAAAAACATGTCGGTACTTTCCGTTACGCAGTGATAAGAAGTGCTTTAACCTCAACAATTTCTTTTGTTATTAATGAAAAAAGCAAAAACAAAGAAGAAGCCCTAAAATTAATCAAAAACTTTGTTTTTCTTACCTCCGCTGATAACATTATTATTTGTGAAGTACCACCAAATACTGATGTCAGTATTTCGGAAAATTACCAAGTGATTAAAGGAATTGATTTGTTATACACCAAAATAAATGCCAAAGAATTTTATTTCCATTCGCAAGGTTTTTTCCAAGTAAATGATGAATTAACGGAAAAACTTCATCAATATGTGAGCGAAATCCTAAATAACTACGAAACCAAAGATAGCCAACTTCTTGATTTTTACGGTGGTGTCGGTGTTTTTGGTATTATGAACAGTGAAAAGTTTAGCGATGTGATTGTTGTTGATAATCACCAGTTATCATTAAATTTAGTTAAAAAAAATTGCGAATTAAATAAAATAAAAAATGTCCATCCAATTTTATTGGAAGATAGAAATTTAAAAGAACTTTCGCTTAATAAACCTTTATTTGTTATTGCCGACCCCCCAAGAGCCGGTGTCCATCCCAAAGCATTAAAATATCTAAACCAATTAAAACCAGAACTGATAATCTATGTTTCTTGCAATTTAAACCAATTAATAAAAGATTTAAAAGAACTCAATAACTACCAAATAAAATCCGTCGCCTTTTTTGACTTTTTCCCCCAAACCAAAAATTTAGAATTGGTTTTAGAATTGATTCCTTTAAAAAATTAACTTTAACTACCTACCTTAGCTGCCAATTAAATTCTCTAAATAATATCTTATTTTTTAGCAGTTAAAAAAGAATTAAAAAATGTGAGAAAAAAATACTTTTTTAAATCCCTCCTCTACTATCCCCTTAACTATCCTGGGAATAGCAATTTTTGATATTGATTTTAAATTGATTTTTTAACTTCCTTTTTTGATAGCTCTTTTTTAACCATCTATATATAACGAAAAAAATGGGTTTATCTTGCCCTTTAAAAATTTAATAAAATCCTATCAACAGCTATTCGGTTAAAATAATCTTTTTGGTCAGCTGATAACTTTCGGTTTCCAACTTTAAGAAATAGATTCCGGAAGAAACTTGCTTATCCATTTTATTTACTGCTGGCCAGGTAAGTTTATGAATACCCGGATTGAATACGGTTTTGGTAAAATCTTTAACCAGTTTTCCCATAGCATCATAAATCTTAATGCCAATTTTGGCTTTTGAATTTAAATAAATCGTTAACGGAACAAACCGGCGATTAATAGTTGGAATATGAAATTGAAGATTTTTGGAATTTTCTTGGCAACCAACATTTGTTGATAACCTTTTAAAGAAAATCTCCCAGTTACCCAATCGGTAATCCTGCCACACCAAAAGAACTTTATCATTCCAAATTGCCAGTTTGGGATTAGTTGAGAAATTATTTTCAAAAGTGAGCCGCTCTTCAGCCAGCCAAGAAGAACCTCGGTCAGTGCTTCGACGCAAATAAATTTCCGAATTACCATCCCGATAATCAGTCCAAACAACATATAAGGTTTCGCCTTTAGAAACTATAGCCGGTTTCCAAGCACCCTGAGAGCTGAAAGAGATGGGCACCATTGGTGACCAATTATCGCCATTATCAGTACTTTTTGAATAATATATCTGCCAAATACCGCCCACATCCTCTTTTCTTGCCCAGACTAAATGGAGATAACCGCTATCATCTTTAACCAGTGAAGGGTCGTAGTCAAAAAAAACATTTGCTCCAGTATCATTTGTTATCCATTTTGTTACCCACGAGTTGCCATCTTCACTTCGCCAATAACCAATTTCCCAATCTTCACCGCCTCTTTGAAAAGCTGTGCCAACAATATGGAAACTATTACCATCATCAACCAAATTGTAAGCAAGAAATCGCTTATTAATTACCAATCGGGTTGAATCCAATTCCTGCCAGTTTCCCGAAGGATTGCGCCAATTGAAGTTAAGACCATTTTTGGTTCTTTCATTTCCAGATTTTCCACACATCCAATAAGCAATTGAGTACCGTCCATTTTTAACCGCACAGGGGGTAGCATAAGAACCCATATTAGAATCTGGTAATGAAGTAATATTCCAATTATCACCACCATCAATACTTGTGGCAATCCAAGGATACCAGATAAATGTAGTATCAATTCGTGATGGTTGAAGCGAATCAATATTATGGCCAATCTTGGCATAACCCGTTGCCGAGACAATCAAACTATCATCAGCCGCAATCCTGGCAAACCACATTACACTATCTTTACCAGGAAAATCAAAGAGAATTCTGCTTGGCGACCATGATAAACCGCCATCGGTGCTTTTCCGATAATAGATTTCCCATTTGCCTCGGGTATTATCAACCCAGACGACATGAACCCTACCGTTGCGGTCAACGGCGATATCCGGCTCCCGAGAAAAACCGGAGGTATTACTTAAATTTTCATCAAATCCACCTTCCCAATCCCATTTTAGAGGTTGGCAATCAAGGGGAGATTTAAAATCGGAAGTAAAAATTTCCCGCATCACTTCACCTTCGGAAAAAGGTGTTGGAAAACCAAGAATATAACCAACGGTAGGAGCGATATCAATATGGTCTCGGTCAATATTGGTGATAACCGTATTTTGCCTTATTCCTGGTCCGATTGCTAAAAAGAATAAATCTCGACAGCCATGGTTCCACTTTCCATGGTCTTCAAAACCACCGTGAGCATCGTCATTCCGACCATGGTCAGTGGTAACAATCATCACGGTTTTATTTTTATAGAAAGTATCAGTATAAGGTGGAAGTGCCTGAATATGTTTCCAAAACTCATAGATTAGTGAATCAGCAATCATTATCGCTTGAAGATAATCTTGGTAGTTTCCCGAATGTCCTTTACTATCAACATCCTGTAAATTTATATAGAGAAGTTGGGGATGAATTGAATCCATTGTTCGGTGAACCCATTTGGAAACAGTAGTGTCATCGGCACCATATCTTATAAAACCTTTATAGGCTTCGCCATAAGAAGGTTCAAGACTATAATCGGTGCAACGATTGTTCGTTTTTCCGTGTAAACCACCAGCGGCTGATTCTGGAAGAGCAAAAGTTTTCCGAAAATATTCAAAGAATGTGGGATGATTTGCTCTAATATCTTGGGCAGTATTACCCGTATTGGGTGCTAATAACCGAACACCAGAAGCGATTGTGGTGTGCCCACTGGTTGTTGCTGTCCAACCCCGATTCCAAAATCTTTTATAAATAGTTCCCAACGGTCTTAAGTCATTCCAGATGTGTCTTAAATAAAGCGATTCTGATTCAAAGGCCTCATCATTTCTTAAACCATCAATAATAACGACAAAAACATTCTTTGGTTGTTGGCCAAAAACCAAAATTATAAATAAAAATAAAACCAATAAATTTTTCAATTTTTCCTCCTTTCATTTAAAAAATAATATATAATTTTTCAAAAAAGTCAATAATTTGAAATACCGCCGGATTTGTGGTTAAAATATTATCCAAGTTGCCCATTCTTTTATTTTTTGTTTCTTTTTGACATTAAACTTTTTTTATTTAAAATAATATAATTATGTGGCTTTCTAATACCTTGACTAATAAAAAGGAGGAGTTTAAGTCGCTAGAAGAAAATGTTGTTAAAATTTATACCTGCGGAATGACCGTCCAGGATTCACCCCATTTAGGTCATTTGCGAACTTTTATTTTTGCCGATGTTTTAAGAAGGTTTTTGGAGTTTTTGGGTTATAAGGTTATTTATATTCAAAATTTCACTGATATTGATGATAAGATTATCCAAAAGGCAAATGAAGAAAAAAGGGATTGGCGAGATATTGGTCAAAATTATATTGATGAATATTTTTATGTGGAAGAAAAGCTGAATATTAAGAAAGCCGATGCCTATCCTAAAGCCAGCCAATTTATTTTGGAAATTATTAATCTTATCCAAAAATTAATAAAAAAAGGTTATGCCTATAAAACAAATTCTGGTGTCTATTTTGATATCAGTAAGTTTAAGGAATACGGCAAATTGTCTAAGAAAAAGATTGATGAACTTTTGGCCGGTGCCCGAGTAGAAATTGATGAGGAGAAAAGAAATCCCTTAGATTTTGCTCTCTGGAAAAGATATAAAGAAAATGAACCCTATTGGTATTCACCCTTTGGTAAAGGTCGACCGGGTTGGCATATTGAATGTTCCGCAATGTCAATGCATTATTTGGGCGAAACTTTTGATATCCATATCGGTGGTGAAGATTTGATTTTCCCTCATCATGAAAACGAAATTGCCCAATCAGAAGCCGCAACGGGTCGACAATTTGTTAGGTATTTTCTTCACAATGGTTTACTCTTATTAAAAGGAGAAAAGATGGCAAAATCAACTAAAAATTATTTCTTGGCCAAAGAAGCCTTGAAAGTTTATGAACCGGATGTCATCCGACTTTTTTTATTAAAAGCCCATTACAAATCACCTTACGAATTCACTTTTGAAAGTTTGGAAGAGACAAAAAGTCAGTGGAAAAGAATAAAGGAGTTTCTCCTTTTTGCCAAAAGGGAAATTATTTCTGGACCTTTTATTGTTCCGGAAAAAGTTGTTAATGCTCTCTTAGATGATTTAAATACTCCTTTTGCCATTGGAGAAATTTTTAAAATGATTGAGGAATTTTTTAAAACCAGAAATTATTCTTTATTTTCTTCGGTAATTGCTTCTTTGAAACTCTTGGGCTTCAAAATGGAGGAGAAAGAAAAACTTTTTTTAAAAACTAAAAATAAAATTGAAAATTTTATTAAAGCCCGAAATATTGCCCGAGCAAATAAAAGATATGACATCGGCGATAAAATTCGGAGCGCCCTCAATTTTTTAGGCTACGAACTGAGAGATACTAATGGCGAAACCTTCTATTTTCAAAACGAAGAAAAAGAGATTGACGAGAATCAATTTGGAAATATTATCAGCGAATTAAAAACCCTTTTGGAAAAAGAACTCCAAGAAAAAGAAATAGCCTATTTAAAAGAGATTTTAGATTTAATTAAAGAGAGCCAATGAATGAGATTAAAGATTTTAATAGATATATTGACCACACAATTTTAAGACCAGAAGCAACTAAAAAAGAAGTGATTGCGGCTTGCGAAGAGGCAATTAAATATAATTTTGCCACCTGTTTTGTTTTACCTTGTTATCTCCCTTTAGCAAAATCAATTTTAAAAGGTAGCGGGGTGAAATTAGGAGCACCAATTAGTTTTCCTTTTGGTTATCAAGATACCGAAATAAAGGTTTGGGAAACGAAGAAGGCAATTGAAGCTGGAGCGGAAGAGATTGATATGGTAATTAACATTTCTTATCTAAAATCCCAAGAATACGAGCTGGTTTTGGAAGATATTAGTAAAGTAGTCTCAACCGCCAAGCCGTTAGGAGTAAAAGTGATTGTGGAAACCTGTTATCTAACTAAGGAAGAAAAAATTAAAATTTTAGATATAGCAATAAAAGCGGGAGCGGAATATATAAAAACCTCTACTGGCTTTGGACCTAAGGGAGCCGAATTGGCCGATGTAAAACTTTTCAAAGAGTTAGGTAAAGATAAAATAAAAATTAAAGCTTCGGGCGGAATTAGAAGTTATCAGCAAGCAAAAAGTTTTATTTTGGCCGGTGCTGCAAGAATTGGTACCAGTGCCGGAGTAAAAATAATAAAAGAATATTTAGAATTAATAGGGAGGGAAAAATGAAAATGAAAGCGGTAAGAAAAGTAAAACCTGAATTTGGAGCAGAGTTATGCGAAATTGATATTCCGAAAATTCCGGATGATTGGGTCTTAGTGAAAGTAAAAGCTACTTCTATCTGCGGTACCGATGTCCATATTTATAAATGGGATGAATGGTCACAAAAAAGAATTGGCGAAAAGAGATTACCCCAAACCTTGGGGCACGAAGTGGCGGGTGAAGTGGTGGCCGTGGGTAAGCATGTAAAAAGAATTAAAGTTGGCGATTATGTTTCGGCCGAAACCCATATTTATGACCCGGGCGACCTAACCTCCCTTTTAGGGATTTTCCATGTGGGAGAAAATATGAAAATTTTGGGGGTTGATTGTGACGGTGCCTTTGCCGAATATTTTGCTATTCCCGAAATCGTCTGTTGGAAGAATGATAAAGAGATACCACCAGAATTTGCTACTGTCCAGGAACCTTTGGGAAATGCTACTTATGCTGTCTTAGGGGAAGATGGCGATGTCTGCGGCAAAACAATGTTAATCACCGGTGACGGACCAATATCACTATTTGCTATTGGTGTTGCTAAGGTAGCCGGCGTTGCCAAGATTATTCACTTCGGTAAATACGATTTCAATATGGAAATTGGTAAAAAAATGGGGGCTGATTTTCAAGTCTGGACTAATAAGACCACCAGAGAAGAAAGGATTAAAATTGTGAAGGAGTTAACTGACGGTAACGGGGTTGATATCGCTTTAGAAATGACGGGCAGTGAAGATTCAATCTTAGATTGTTTTCAACTGGTGAGAAAAGGTGGTCGAATAACTGCCTTTGGGATTGCTTCCGTATCACCCTTACCTTTTGGTTTTGATTATAACAACGGTATTGTTTTTAAAGGCTGTCAAATTCACGGAATAAATGGCCGAAAGATTTTTGATACCTGGTATCGGGTAAGAAATTTATTAAGTTCTAAAAAATTGGATATCAGTCCGGTAATCACCCATCTTTTTTCTTTGGAAGAATTTGAAAAAGGATTTAAGGCGATGTTGGAAAGACCGAGAAAAAGTGCTAAGGTGGTTCTTTTTCCGGATAAAGAAGAATTGAAAAAAGCCAAAGAAAGATTGAAATTATGATTGAAGGGGTAGAAATAAAAAAATTAAGGTTAATTCCTGATGAGCGGGGATTTGTAATGGAAATTTTACGGGCTGACGACAATATTTTTATGAAATTTGGTCAAGTTTACATTTCGGTAGCCTATCCCGGCATCATAAAAGCTTGGCATTACCATAAGCTCCAAACCGACTTTTTTACGATCATCAAGGGGATGGCTAAAGTGGTTCTTTTTGATAACCGTGAGAATTCCAATACCTATAAAGAGATTAACGAATTTTTTATTGGTGAACTAAACCCTTTATTAATAAAAATTCCGCCCTTGGTTTTACACGGCTTTAAACCCTTGGGAAATGAACCGGCTTATTTATTAAATATTCCAACTCACACCTACAACTATGAAAATCCCGATGAGTACCGAATAGATTACCGATCGCCAGAGATTCCTTACCAATGGTGAAAATTCTGCTTACGGGTGGTGCTGGTTTTATTGGTAGCCATTTGACGGAAGAATTGATTAATCACGGCTACGAAGTCTATGTCCTTGATAAATTAACTTATGCCGGTAATATTGATAATATTAAAAATTTCTTTACTAATAAAAATTTCCATTTCATTCGCGGTGATATTAATAACAGAAAATTGGTTAAAGATTTATTTAAAAAAGTTGATAAGGTAATTCATTTGGCAGCGGAAACTCATATTGACCGTTCTCTTTTGGATCCGGATATCTTTGTAAAGACCGATTTTTTAGGTACTTATAATTTATTAGAAATTCTAAAAGAATACCCAAAAGAAAGATTTATCCATATTTCTACCAGCGAAGTCTACGGCACCGCAACTTATTCACCCATTGATGAAGAACATCCGTTAAATCCCCAAAGTCCTTACGCGGCTACTAAAGTCGGTGCCGAACGTTTATGTTATGCCTATTATACTACTTATAATTTACCGATTATTATTTTAAGACCTTTTAATATCTATGGCGAAAGACAGTATCCCGAAAAACTAATCCCCTTTTTTATTACTCAGGCACTGGAAGATAAACCTTTATTTATTTACGGTGATGGCGAGAATACCCGCGATTATCTTTATGTAAAAGACTTCTGTGAAATTCTTATAAAATTTTTAGAAGCACCAATAGAAAAATATCAAGGAAAGGTTTTTAATATTGGTAGTGGTAAAGAATACAGTGTTAACGAAATTGCTAAACAAATATTGGCATATTTAAAAAAATCTAAAAATTTGTTAAAATATATTTCTGATAGAAAAGGGCATGTAAAAAGGCTTATCTGTGATTACTCGAAAGTGAAGAAAGAGTTTGATTGGCAGCCAAAAACCTTTTTTGAAGAGGGTTTAAAAAAAACTATTGAATGGTATAAAGAAAACGAAAGCTGGTGGAAGAAAATTAAAAGGAGAAAAGTTTTTAGAAGATTTTATTATTTAAATTATATAAAAAGAAGATGAAGCAAAGATTTGCACCTATTGAAGAAGCGATAAAAGATATTAAAAAAGGAAAAATGGTAATTGTGGTGGATGATGAAGAAAGAGAAAACGAAGGTGATTTTGTTTGCGCTGCCGAAAAAATAACACCCCAAAAGATCAATTTTATGGCAAAATATGGCCGAGGATTAATCTGCGTGGCTTTAGAAGAAGAAAGAATTGAAGAGTTAGAATTACCTTTAATAATTGACAATAAAAATCCAGCAAAATACGGCACGCCAATGGCGGTACCGGTAGATATTAAAAAAGGTACTACTACTGGTTCTTCCGCTTATGACCGAGCAAAAACTATCAAAGCTTTAATTGACCCCAAATCTAAGCCGGAAGATTTTGCTCGGCCTGGTCACGTATTTCCTTTAAAAGCGGCAAAAGGCGGCGTATTAAGAAGAGCCGGCCATACCGAAGCAAGTGTGGATTTAGCTCGTTTAGCCGGACTTTATCCTGCTGGTGTTCTCTGCGAAATAATGGCGGAAAACGGAAAAATGGCAAAATTAAAAGATTTATTAAAATTGGCGGAAAGGTTTAATATTAAAATCATAACCATAAAAGATTTAATAGCCTACCGAAAGAAAAACGAAAAACTTATTGAGCGAAAAGTGGTTACTAAATTACCTACTCCTTACGGTGAATTTGACCTTTATTTATATGAGGATTTAATTGAACACCATTTACATTTGGCTTTAGTTAAAGGGAATGTAAAAAAAGAAGAAGGTGTTTTAGTAAGAGTCCATTCCCAATGCCTAACCGGTGATGTTTTCCATTCCTTAAGATGCGATTGTGGTGAACAACTCCATACCGCTTTGAAAATGATTAGTAAAGAGAAAGCTGGTGTTCTTCTCTATATGCGGCAAGAAGGAAGGGGTTTAGGTTTGCTTTTAAAATTAAAATCTTATGAATTACAGGATTTAGGTTTAGACACGGTAGATTCTGCCAAAGCCTTGGGTAAAAAACCGGATTTGCGAGATTACGGAATCGGTGCCCAAATTCTTGCTGATTTAGGGGTTAGGAAGATAAGATTGCTTACCAATAATCCCAAAAAGATTATTGGTTTGGAGGGTTTTGGCTTAAAAGTGATTGAAAGGGTACCTTTAATAATAAAACCAAATAAAAGAAATTTGAAATATTTAAAGACCAAAAGAGATAAACTGGGACATTTATTAGGTAATTTAGAAAGTGAGGTGAAAGATGGAAGTTAAAGAATTTAAAGGCTATTTAGACGCTAAAAACAAAAAGTTCGCTATTGTGATTTCTCGTTTCAATGAATTCATTACTCAAAACCTGTTAAAAGGTGCCTTAGATTGTTTGGAAAGACACAATGCTTTGGCTTGTGATATCTATTGGACTTTTGGAACTTTTGAGATTCCGGGGGTCGCCCGACAAATTGCTGAGAAGAAAAATTACGATGCGATTATCTGTTTAGGAGCAATTATCCGTGGCGAAACTCCCCATTCGGAATATATCGCTAACGAAGTAACTAAAGGAATTGCTAAAATTTACTTTGATACTGGAATTCCAACGACTTTTGGTATTATCACTGCGGAAACTTTGGAACAGGCAATTGAAAGGGCGGGAACTAAAGAAGGCAATAAGGGCTTTTTGGCGGCTTTAGCCGCTATCGAAATGGCAAATCTAAAAGAGAAGATTTGACAATTCCCCAAAGAAGGAAAGTTCGCAAAGTTCTTTTGACTATTCTTTACATCAATGATTTGGTTGGGATACCTATTGACGAAGTGGTTAAAGAAGTTTTAAAAAAAGTAAAGTTGAACGAAAAAAATTTAGAATTTCTTGATAAGCTGATAGGCAAAATAAAAGAAAACAAAAAGACGATTGATAAAACAATTAAAAAACACTTAATAAATTGGGAATTTAACCGTCTTTCTTACATCGACCGAGCAATCCTTCGGATCGCTACCTGTGAATTACTTTATTTTGAAGATATTCCACCGAAAGTAAGTATCAACGAAGCAATTGAATTGGCAAAAGAATTTTCTGATGAAGAAGCCAAAAGATTTATTAATGGTGTTCTTGATGCGATATATAAAGATTTAAAAAAATGAAATTCGGAATAATCTCTGATATCCACGGTAATTTAGAAGCCTTAGAGGTTGTTTTGAAAGAAATAAAAAAAGAAGATTGTAACGAAATAATTTTTTTGGGTGATTTAGTTGGCTACGGTGCTAATCCTAATGAATGTATTGAATTATTGAGGCAAGAAAAGATTGTTGGTGTGGCTGGAAATCACGACTACGCAGTTTTAAAAAAGACACCCATCGACGATTTTAATCCTTACGCTAAAGAGGCTATTCTCTGGACACAAAAAGTTTTAACCAAAGAATCTCAATGGTATCTTGATGCCTTTCTCTTAGTTAACAAATCTTATCCTTTCCATATTGTCCATTCTTCGCCAGCGGAACCCAGTGATTGGTATTATCTTTTTACAATTGAAGAAATTATTCCCCAATTTAATTATTTTAGTTATCCTGTATGTTTAGTTGGTCATACCCACATACCTTTTTGTGTTGCCAAGAGGGAGGACGGTCGTATTGAAATTATTAAAGAGAATAAATTTGAATTAAAAAATGACCGCCAATATATAATTAATGTCGGTAGTGTTGGTCAACCCCGAGACCGAAATCCCAAAGCCAGTTTTGCTATCTATGATACTAAAACTAATATTTTTGAAATAAGAAGGGTTGAATACGATATTGAAAAAGCTGCTGACAAAATTATTAAAGCTAATTTGCCACCAATATTAGCCGAAAGATTATTTTATGGTCAATAATTTCACACAGCTAATCTTTTGTTTTCCTTTTAAGATTAAATAATAAAGTCCAGAAGGAAGATTATTAAGATTCAAGGTTAGTTGTTTTTCCGAGGTTTCTTTATAAATCTTTTTCATTATTTTGCCATTAACTGTTACCAAAAAGATTTCTCCAATAAAAGGTTCTTCCAAAGGAATAATCAAACGACTCTTCACGATATAGGTTGGGTAATTATTTTTTAAGGAGATGAGCGTTGGCTTCTCTTCTTCAATACCGTAGGGCAAAGTTTCGCCAAAGAAAAGGAGAATTCTTCTTAATAAAGCTGGTCTTTGAATATAACGAGTAGCCACATAATCAACTGCTTCAAAAGGAAAAGCAAAATAGACTAACCGATAATTTCCTTCATATCTTATCCCCGCATAACTGTTGGGCTGGTCTTTGTAAAAATGGGTAGCAATACCACCATTAATCGGCTCAATAATATCATTAGAACGGGCATTATTGGCGCCGCCACCACCAGCAGCAACTACGGTATCACCGCCACCAATGGGGTCACCGGAAATACCGACCATCCAATAAGTATTGGCATTAGGACCGATATATCTTGCTTTCAGATAATTTTGGTAAAAAGATGTTTGACCAATATTTTGACCAATATTTTGACCCGAGATAAAAAGATTGCCGCCATTATTTAAGTAATTGGCTAAAAGATTCTGCTCAGCTTCGGTTAAAGAATTTATACTATCTAAACCAGTAAACCAAATAACTACCGGATAGCGGTTTAAAGTCTCTTGGGGTGGCAATCCCAAAGTATCTATGGACCAATAGCGATAAAAAGCCCCAAGGGAATCAATTGCTCCTAAATAGAAACGTTGGTAATCTTTTCGGTCATCATCATCAACAACCAAAATTCTGGGAAAACCGCAATTAATTTTAATCTTCCAGGGTGTTTCAATATAAGGCATTGGTGAAGCAGTAATTTTTATTTCAAATTCTACGGCTTGAGAAGGAGCATTCTCTCTCATTCTAAAAGCAAAAGAATCACTGCTTAACCAAACACTATCACCAGCAGAAATTTGGGAAATGGTAGCAATCGGTTTCAAAATCTCAATATAAGGATTTCTGGTACTTAAAGAACAACGGACATTGGTAGCATTTTGCCAAAATTTAGAATTTCTAATTTGAATAATAAGACCAACTGGCTCTCCCCTTTCCGGAACACCATTATTATTTCCCATTTGGTCATTTATCCGAAATCTTCTAAAAACCAAATCAGATTTTGTTCTCATAGAAAGAGCTTTACCAGCATTGATTCTTCCAAACCCTAACAAACGACGACGATAAAGGGTATCTAACATGGTATCGCAAGAATAGAAAATTAAAGTTGTGCATTCAGCATTAGTAATTGAAGGAAAGGCTGCTTTCAGAAGGGCTGCCAAACCAGCCACACAAGGAGAAGCAGCTGACGTACCATCAAATCCTACATAACTATTATTAAGGGTAGTAGTATGGACATTTGTTCCGGGAGCAGAAACATCCACCCAAGAAGCATAATTTGATTCTTGACCACCGCCCCAGACCGAATGGTAGTCATTGGGGTCAGAAGCAGCCGTTGCGATTACTCGGTCATAGCAAGCGGGATATCTGGGAGCGCCACCAGAATAGTTATTTCCGGCTGAAGCCGAAAGAACACAACCCATATCCCAAGCATACTGAATAGCATCGTTTAAAGGTGGGTAATAATTAGGACCACCCCAACTCATGCTTATTGCCCAGGCATGATTCTGAGCAGCATATTGGATAGCCGAAATTGCGTGGTAAATATTAATTCCGCCACCGGTTCCACATCTTAAAGCCATCAGCCGACATTTAAAACCAAAAGCAGCAACTCCTATTTCATTATTAGTCACCGCACTGGCGGTTCCAGCACATAGGGTTCCGTGTTCATCAGAACCTGGATGGGGATCAGGAGAAGAGTAAAGAAAATTATAACCACAGACATCATCAATAAAACCATTGCCATCATTATCAACACCGTCTAAATCACCGCCAGGAATAGGATAAGGGTCAAACCGACCGTTATGATTCCAATCTTCCGGATGATTTATCCACATATTATCAACCAAATCTTCGTGATTATAATCAATCCCATCATCAACAATAGCAATAATTACCGAAGTATCGCCTTGGGAAATTGTCCAGGCGATTGGACAATCGGTCTTTTTCAAATGCCATTGATAGATATATCTGGGGTCATTAGGGATAAAAGTATCTATTTTATCCATTGGAACCAATAAATTAGGTAAAACATATTCAAAAATCCCTAATTTTTCGTACTCCTTAATTACCTCTCCAACCTTGGCGTCTTTTTCATAATGAAAAAGATACAATAAATCAAATCCGTATTTCAAAAAAAGTTCATCTTTCCTTCCTTTTATCCCTTCAATCTTTTTAACTAAAAAATATTCGTTTAACTTATCACAGGCTTTTATTCCGGTATAAAAAATCCCATCTTTTAGTTGCGGATTGATAAGCGAGCGGAATTCCTTTTTAAATTTCACTACTATTTGATTAGGAATAGTTTCATCGGCAATTAAAAAATTAAATAAAAGAATTAAAATTAAAGGAATTGCTTTCTTCATCATCTTCTCCTCCATTTTGTTTTTAAAATTATAACAACAATTTAAAAAAGTTCAATAAGTTTGACTAATTAAGTTTTTTAAATATAATTTATGATTGATAGATATTAAAAAACTAAAAATTGGTTTCATTGGTTACGGAAGGGTTGGTAAGGTATTTGGTTATTTTTTAAAAAAGAAAGGTTTTAAAATAACGGCTATTAGCGATAAAAAAATGAAAAATTTTGATAATTTAAAGGTGGCTAAAAGTTGCGATTTAATTTTTGTTGCCACCCCAGACAAAGAGATTAAAAATGTCTATTTAGAAATTGAAAAATATCTCAAACCCAATACCTATCTTGGTCATTTTTCTGGTTCCCTTCCAGCGGATATTCTTAATTGGCAAAAAAAGAAAAAAAAGATTCATCTTTTTTCCCTTCATCCTATCCAAACTTTTGGTAATTTTAAAAAGGCGATAGAATATTTACCCACTACCTATTTTGCTATTGAGGGAACAAAAAAAGGGAAAGAGATGGCTAAAAAAATTGTTAAAGAAATTTCTAATAAATATTTTTACCTAAATAAAAAAGATAAACCATTATACCATTTAATGTGCACCACTACCAATTTCCTCTTTCCGCTTTTCAATTTTACTTTCCAAATTGCTAAAAAATTAAAAATCAAAAAAGAGGTAATCCTTCCCTTGGTAAAAACCACAATAGAAAATATTTTTGAAAAGGAAATTGAAAAGGTGGCTACCGGACCAGCGGTAAGAAAAGAAAGAGCGGTTATTTCCCTTCACCAAAAATTCTTAAAAAAATTCTTCCCCCAATATCTTAAAATGTACAAAATTTTAACAAAGGAATTAACCAAGATAGCAACAAAAAAATGAAAAAAATTTCTTTTATCACTTTACTATTAATATTCAGTTGTGCCCGAAAATTGCCACCGCCCAATCCCGATATCTTTCCTCCTGAAATTGTTGATTATTTTGTTCCTAATAATTACACCTTAAAAATCAAATTTAACGAAAACCTCTCTCCCCAAATTAATAAAGAAAAGTTTATCATTTTTTCTTCGAAAGAGACATTAAAAATCCTTTCCCTATTTGTGGAAAAGGAATTTTTAACCATTATCACTAATCCTCAAAAGCCACTAACTTATTTAATTAAAGGTGAGATCAGCGATCTCAACAACCATATTCTTCGTTTTAAATTAAGATTTAAAGGCAATCCCCTTCCGGATACGATAAAGCCTTTTATCCAGAATATTATTATCAATAAAGAAGGAATATCAATAAGTTTTTCTGAACCGCTGGTAACTACTGACCTGTATTTTTTCTCATCGGCAATAATTGCTGAAACTATTTGGCAAGAAGATAAAAAGAATCTTTTATTAAAATTTAAAGAAGAACCTAAAGAATTTTCTTCTTTTATTATCCTGCCAACCTTAAAAGATTTGGGTGGCAATCGTTTAACGGCAGGCGAAGAGCGATTCCAAATTTTCGATACTGCAATAAAATTTATCAATTTAACAGGAAAAGTATTTTTAAAAGAAAGTCTATCGGACAATTCAATTCTTATTTTTAAAAATAAAAATGATAATTCGCTCTCTTTTTCTTTAGCCAAAAAGGGAATTTTTAAAACAAAAGTAAAAAAAGGTAAATATCAACTTGTTGCCCTTTTAGATACCGACTTAGATTTCTGCCCCGATTTTTACTACCAAGAAGAGCAGGAATGGCAAACCGATACCACCATCTTTATCAACCTCTTGCCGGTAAAAGAACCTAAAAAACTTGATGAGTATCTTCACTAAATTTTCTTTTTTACGGATAATTATGGCTATTCTTCTTGTTTTTATTCTTTTTAATATCACTCTAAATTTCACTCTTTCCAAAAGAAAAAAGATTTTTATCTTTTTAGATAATTCTTTAAGTATGGCTGATGAAAAAAAATTTCCCTTAGCGATAAATCTTTTGAAAATTTTAAAAAGAGAATTGGCTAAAGCTAAACTATTTTCTTTCAGTGAGACAGTCAAAGAAATCTCTTCCCTGGAAAATGTTAATTGTGAAGGGAAAAGAACAAATTTCCAAAAAGTAATCGATTTTTCTCTTTTAAAAAAGCCGGATGTGATTTTATTTTTAAGTGATGGTCTTCATAATGAGGGTGATTTGCCTTTCCAAAAAAATCTTCCTTTTCAAATCTTTGCTATTGGTTTTGGTTTGCCCCAAATAAAGGATTTTGCTATTGATGATGTTAATTTTCCTAATTGGGCTTTTACGGAAGAGAGTGTGAAAATTGTTTTTAGAATAAAAAGCAATAACCTAAAAGGTCCTTTAGAAGTAAGTTTGACTTTAAACGAAAAGCCTTTAGAAAAAAAAGTGATAAATTTTCTTTCCGAAAATATCGTTTTAGAAGATTCCTTTAAAGTAATTTTCAAAGAAGAAGGGAAAAAATTTTTAACCCTAAAAATTCCTTATTTCTCGGAAGAAATTGACCAACAAAATAATCAATACTTTTTTACCATTGAGGTTAAAAAAAGAAGTGCCAAAATTCTCTATCTTTCCAACCAACCAACATTCAATCTGAAATTTATAAAAAGAATTTTAGAAAATAAAAGCGATTACCAAGCCGATTTTCTCTTTTCCTTTACGCGGAAAATTCCGCTACCTAAAGAAAAGGAATACGAAATTCTCATCTTTGACAATTTTGACTTTTCGGCTTTATCGGCGGAAGAAAAAAACAATCTCAAAAATTTAATCAATAAGGCGAAGGGGATTCTCTTTTTAGCCGATAAAAACAGCAATTTTAACAATTTTTCTGAATATTTACCAATCAATATTGAAAAGAATATTACTCAAAAAGAAGTTTCTTTTTTATTAACCGAAAAAGGAAAGGAACATGTGATTTTTGAAGAAATTTTAGAAGATATCAATCACTTACCTCCTTTTTGGGGTTATTTAAAAGGTAAACCGAAAGAAAATTGTTCAACTTTATTGATAAGCGAAAAAGATTCTTCTCCCCTTTTAGCTTATTCGGTTTATCAAAATAAAATAATTGCCTTTTTTTCTGCTTATCCTTTATGGCGTTGGTTTTTTATTCCTGACGAAATATTACAAAATAAAGTTAACAACTTTTTTCTCTCTTTAATTTCTTTTTTAAAAGAAGGAAATTATCGGGTTTATGTCTATTTAGAAAAGGAATTTTACTATTTAGATGAAGAGGTAAAAATCAAAACAACGGTTTTAAATGAGATTGGGCAACCAGCCAAAAATTTAAATGTCCTTTTAGAAATTCCCCAATACCAAATAAAAAAAATCTTTTCCGAAGTTACCGATGGCCTTTACCAAACAAATCTTTTCCCACCGGATACTGGTGAAATTTCTTTTAAAATATCGGTTTTTAAAGATAAAGAAAAGATAAAAGAAATTTCTCCGAAGATAAAAGTTTTTACTAAGATAGCCGAAGAAAAATCACCTTATTTAGACACCCTTACTTTAAAAAATTTGGCAGAAATGAGCAATGGCAATTTTTATCTTTATCCTCAGATTCCTTCTTTCTCTTTTTTAAACCAGGAAAAGAAAAAAGTTAATTTTAAAATCTACTTCCAAAATAACTTTTATATCTACCTTTTATTAATTTTTCTTTATATCTTAGATATCTATTTAAGAAAAAGAAAGGGGTTGCCGTGAGAAAAATTATCTTTATTTTATCAATTCTTTTTTTGTTTTCCAATATCTTTGCTGAGTCTCGTTGGGACAAAAAGATTGTCAATTCTTTAGAAAAGAAAGGAATTTCCCAAGAACTGATTGTCTTAATAATTGCCACTTTACCAATTATTGAATTAAGGGGAGCCTTACCATTGGCAATCCATTATTTTCATCTCTCTTATCTTAAAGGTCTTATATTATCAATAATTGGCAACCTTTTACCTATTTTACCAATTCTTTTCCTTTTAAAATTTATTTTAAATCTTTTAATAAAAATACCTTTCTTAAAAAAATTTTTTGATTGGCTATTTGAAAGAACACAAAAGAAAAGCAAAATAATTGAAAAATATGAAATCTTAGGACTTATCATCTTTGTTGGTATCCCTTTACCAACGACTGGTGCTTGGACTGGTGCCTTAGCATCTTTTATCTTAGGCTTAAAACCGATTTTATCATTCTTGGCAATTGCCCTTGGTGTCTTTCTTGCTGCCCTCATAGTTTCCATCTTTTGTTTCTTAGGAAAAATTGGAGCTATTTTAGCAACTATAATCTTATTAATAATCATCATCATCCCATTTTTAAAAAGATAAATACTATATCATTCGGAAAATGGCTTTTTATTCAAAAACTTTCAATCTTATTATCAAATATCCATAGACATTACTGTAAACAAGAAGGCCTTATTTTATTTGCTGGCTCCTTCTTTTGCTTACCAGATTATCTTTAGAAAATGGGAATGAGAATAAGAAAATTATATAGTTAACTGACGAAGGCGGGCAATTCTTTTATGGATTGGTGGGTGGGTGGCAAAAAGTTCTTCAATATTTAATCTATCTTTTAAAAAGGGATTGGCTATAAAAAGGTGGGCAGTTGCTTCCGAAGCAGTTCTTAATTTTAATTTGTTGTTGGCAATCTTTTCTAAGGCACTGGCCAAGGCTTCTGGGTCTCTGATAATTTCAGCACCAGTGGCATCGGCTAAATATTCCCTTTCCCGAGAGATTGCCGCCCTTATGAGAAATACTAAAATAGGAGCGATAATGGCTAAAACAATGGCAATTATTAAGAAGATAAAATTGCTGTCTCCCCTTCTCCTTTCGTCTCTTCTGCCACCCAAAAAGAAGAGATAACGGAAAAATAAATCTCTAAAAAGAACAATCAAACCACCAACAATCGCCACAATGGTCATTAGTAAAACATCATAATTTCTAATGTGCGCCATCTCATGGGCAATAACTCCTTGCAGTTCATTTCTATTCATCATATTTAAAAGTCCGGTAGTTACCGCAATAGCAGAATTTTCGGGATTTCTTCCGGTGGCAAAGGCATTAGGTGCTGGGTCTTCAATAATATAAACCTTTGGCTTTGGCAAACCAGCAGCAATCGCCACTTCTTCCACCACATTGTGTAATTGATAGTATTTTTCCATTGGTGCTGGCTTGGCACCACTTAAACTTAGTGCTAATTTATCCGCATTGTAATAGAGAATAAGATTATAGAAAATAATAAAAAGGGCAAAGAAGATATAACCAGTAATTCCCCAGTTAAAGATTTGGATTAAAACATAGCCAATTATTCCTAAAAGTATAGAGATTAGAAAGATAAAGAGATAGGTTTTAAATTTATTCTTTCTAATTAAATCATAAAAGGTAATTGCTGACATATTTTTATTTTAATTATAATCAAATATAAAAGAAAATCAATAGGGTTTTAAAACTTAACTTTGGGAACTTCCTTTTCTTCTTCGGGAATAGTATAAAATTCCGCTGGCTGGAAATTAAAGATTTTCGCAATAATGTTAGAAGGAAATTGTTGGCAGGTGATATTATAACTCATCACCACATCATTATAAAATTGCCGAGCAAAGGCAATTCGGTTTTCGGTCGTGGTTAATTCTTCCTGTAATCTTAAAAAGTTCTCATTGGCTTTCAACTCGGGATAGGCTTCCGCAATAGCAAATAAGGTTTTTAATGTTTGGGTAAGTTGATTATTAGCTTCGGCACTTTCTTTTACCGATTTTGCTCCCATAGCTTTTGCTCTGGCTTCAGCAACTTTTTCAAATATCTCTTTCTCATGGGCCGCATAGCCCTTTACGGTCTCTACTAAATTAGGGATCAAATCGTATCTCCTTTTAAGCTGAACATCAATCTGCTGCCAGGCATTTTTTACCCTTGTTTTTTTTACCACTAAAAGATTATAAGTGGCAATCACATAGATAATTAAAAGAATAACAATTATTATTAAAATAATCATTGTTTAATTATAACATTGATCGCAAAAAAGTCAAGAGAAAGCTATTTTAAAAAAATAAATTTTTTTAGCCGATTTTTATCTTTAAGGAAATAAATTCCCTTTTTCATTTTTCTTATTATTCTTCCTTGGATATCATAAATCTCTTTTAATTTATTCATTTTCTTTTCTTTTATTTCTTTTATCCCAATCGGTTCTCTTAAAAATGGTTGATAATAAACAATCCCTTTGGTAAAATCGTCATAGAAATCGTATATCTTCTGTTCAATGGTTATACTATCAAGGGTATACCAATAATTATTGCGGGCATTAATAGTCTCCGAAGAATTGTTATAGATGGTATAACCATCAAAATTGAGGTTGTTTAAATTATTATTATTGACCGTTATTGTCGGATTGAGAATAAAGATGGTAGAAAGCGAACTATCAATAACGGTATTATTGTTTAAAATCGCCTCTCCCCGATTGTAGATACCACCACCATTATAAGCAAAATTATTTATTATCTGATTATTGGCTATTGTTATGATACCGAAATTGGCAATACCACCACCCAAAGAAGCAAAATTTTCTAAAAGCCCATTATTATTAATTATTGCCCTACCAATATTAGCGATACCACCGCCACCCGCCGCAAAATTTTTAATTATAATATTATTTGCCATTGCCAATATGCCCCGATTAAATATTCCGCCGCCAAAGAAATCGGTAAAATTTCTATTTAAAAGAGAATTGCTAAGATAAAGGTTTGCTTCGTTATAAATGGCCGAATTATTGGCAAAAGATATCTGACAATAATTTAAACTACAAGGACTGGCTTCATTTTTTATCCAAATTGTTTTCCATCTTAAATTGGTATCTAAGGCAGTAAATATTACCGAATCGTTCTCATTACCAAGAGCAATAAGTTTTCCCTTGATTATTAATGATTTCTCTTCCCTAAATAAAACTTTTACGCCGGCGGTTATTGTTAATTTTGCTTGGGGATTGACAATAACATCTTCAATAACTACATAGGGACTATTGACGAAAGACCAAACAGTATTGGTATCAATAACACCGCCAACATAAGTAGTATCGGCAAAGGCTTTAAGATAAATAAATAAAAAGAAAACTAACCGATAATATTTTATTTTATCTTTATTAGTTTGATTACCTTTCCTTGATTATCTTTTATAAGATATAAACCTTTCTTTTTGATGCTTTTTACCTTTCTTCCTTGGATATCATAGATTTCCCAATTGGTTATCTTTTCTTTGGTTAACTGGTAGGTTTTTTCACCTTGGATACTCGCTTTTGTTTTCATTGCTTCTTTCTTGGTTAATACTTCATAGAAGAGATAACACCAGAATTCATTGGTGTTATTACCTTTAAAGGCATAAATAAATTTATTATAAGGAGAATAGGTCAAGGCACCACCATCTTTTACTTTCTTATCCGACGGGTAGACGGGAATTGGTTCTTTTGATAACCAACGATTTTCTTGGGGATAATAGCAAAGGAAATCCGGAGTATTATTACCACGGAAGGCAAAGATAAGTCCATCTTCATTATAAGTTAAGGCACAACCATTCTTATTTTTCTTTAACCGGTTATTATAAAACATTGGTAAATCGGCTTTTCTCTGCCATTCACCAGTATTGATATTAAAGGCATAGAATTCAAAACAACCACCTTTGAGCACATAGAGATTTTCTTTCCCATCATAAGTGATAGCACTTCCTTTGGTGTAAGGTTTATTAGAAGGTCCAAAAGGAGCCGGTGGTTTATTAAGCCAAGTTGAACCTTCCACATAATAGGCATAAAATTCATTAGTTTTTGAACCTTTTAAGAGATAGATTAAGGAGCTATCACCTTTTTTCACAAAAACAATGCCCGCACCATCTTTTACTCTTCTTTCACCCAAAGGCACATCGGGTAGTCTTTCCCAGATATTGTTAATCGCATCATATCGCCAGAATTCTAAACTATTATTGCCTTTTATCGCATAAATATATCTTTCCAAATCAGAGGTTAAAGAAGCACCATTACCAACTGGCTTTCTTTTGTCGGAGGCATAAGGAATATCGGCCATTCTTTCCCATTGACCAGTAGTTATATCATAACGATAAAATTCATTGGTCTTATTACCTTTTAAGGCATAGATGAAGTTTGGTCTTAAAAATGTTAATGAAGCACCACCTTTTACCTTTTTCGAGCTTGGTCCCAATGGCAAATCCCTTAAAAGATTCCAATGTTCGGGCAAACTATTTTCAATCCTTACATAACTTTTGATAACATCATTTGTTTGATTGATATCTTTAGCTAAATAAGTAGAACAGGTTAAAGAGTATAAACCGATTTCTGCCGGCCAAATTGGGAAAGCAATATCTTTGGAAAAGCCCGGGGCTAAATTAAATACCCAGGTAGATTCAAAATAGACAGTATTGTGAGCAAGGCTATCAACTATCTTAAAGAAGGCCTTAAATGATTGGTAAGATGGCGAGAAGTTTTTAACAACCGCTAATGGTCTAATTTCACCCCGCACACCATAATATAAAGGAGCAATTATTCTTAAAACACCAACATCCCTTTCACCAACTCCGGAGATAAATAATGTTTCTCTTTTTAGATTGTTAGCAAGATTGGCATCAGCAATATTTAAACTACAATTGACAATGAAAAGTCCGGTGGTCTCACCAGTAAATTTATTAAAGGTTAATGTGGTCTCTTCCAAACTATTTAAGGAAATCTCTTGACTATCAAGATAGCTGGGCGGGATTTTAAAGATGGTTTTAAAAGAAAGAGCAACACTACCATAATTTTTTACTCTTACTTGGGGAATTACCTCTTCACCACTATCAATTATTCCTTTGGGAGCAATAATTTGTAAAATACCAATATCTTTCACTCGGACAACAAAACTTTTGCTTAAAGTATCATTTGCGGGATTTCGGTCACCGCTAAGAGAGAGAGAGCAGGAAGCCAAATAATCACCTCTTCTACCTACTTGCCAAAAATTGAAATTAACTGTCCTTTCTTCATTAGGTAAAAGATTTAAGACTGTCTGGGAATTGAAATAAGAAGAAGGACCGGTTATCTTAAAATAGATAGGAAAACTAACCGGAAGAGCGCCAAAATTCTTAATTTTCACCTGGGGAGTAATAGTTCCTGGAGAATCTATTTCGGCGGCGGGCGAAGTTATTTCAATAATACCAACATCCTTTGTTCCTACGGTCACTTGGGTAGTCAAATAGTTATTGGTTTCAAACATATCGCCAGCCAATAAAGTGGTACATTTTACTGAATGGGTTCCCAATTGATTTGCTTGCCAAGGATTAAAGCTTAATAAAGTTTCTCTATCAGGAGAAAGATTTATTATTAAAGAATCTAAATAGAATGTGCCGATAGTAAATCTTACCTTAAAATTCTCTGTTTGATTACCATAATTTTTTACCCTTGCCTGGGGAGTGATTACCGCACCGGAATCAATATTTCCTTGCGGGGAAACAATCTGGGTAACACCAATATCTTTTACCAAGACAAAGACATTTGTTTGTTGATAATTATTATTAGGAATGCGGTCACCATTTAAAGCAACAGTGCATCTGACAATATGATTTCCCCTTTGAATTGCTTGCCAATTGGGAAAAGATAAAATAGTTTCTCTATCGGGATTTAAATTAACAGTCTGCGTCTGATTATAAAAGGTGCCAATTTTGAATTGACAATTAAATGAAGAATTTACATTGCCATAATTTTTGATTTTTGCTTGGGGAATAATATTTGTTCCGGAGTCAATTGTTCCGCTTGGTGAGATAATCGACAAAACCGCAACATCCAATACCCTGACAAATACGGTATCGGTTAAAGAATTATTATCTGGGACTTCATCATTATTTAAGGCAACGGTACATTTTACTAAATGGCTTCCCCTTTGGATTGCCTGCCAAGGATTAAAACTTAAAACAACGGAATCACCCGGTAATAAATTGTTATAACTTATTGTCTGATTATAAAAGGTGCCAATTTTGAATGTTGCGGTAAAACTTGCTGGATAGATACCAAAATTCTTTACCCTTGCTTGGGGAGTAATGGTAGCACCGGAATCAATAATACCGGTTGGTGAGATGATTTGAATAACACCAACATCATAAGCAATCACTCGCACTTCACTGGAATCTTCATAAGGGATATAATTTGGTTTTGTTGCGGTAACATACATATAGCCAGCAGTCGTCGGATTGATATTAAAATTAACAACACCATTTGAATTGGTATAACCTTTTACATATACTTCACTTCCTTTCCATAAAGTAACCAAGGCATTACCAACTGGATTTCCAGTTAATGTCTTTACGGTACAAGGAAAAACTTGGGAACCAGTTGGAATTTGATGAGGGAAATAGGCAATCATCTTTTTTGGATAATCCTTCCACATAAACATTGAAGGCTCACCAAATAAAGTCAATTCGTAATAACACCATCGCCAAACCTGAGATTGATTTAATGCCTGATTTCGATATCGCTCTTTTGATGATTGATGGCAAGGAGCAAATCTTACTGAATCCCTTGTAAAGAAATGGTCATAAAATCTCACATCAAGAAGTTCCGAAGGACCAATATATGGTGGATTTCCCCAGCCAAATCTGGTATTCATAATAACACCAATCGCCGCATTGGGAGCATTTAAGGCTGATTCGGCTAAACAGGATGGCGAAACTGCCGAATCAAAGGCACCAGGCATACAAGAGATAGCATTTATTATACATAAGGCATTGGTATTTGCCTGTTGTCCAGTATAATTTCGATGATATTGGGGAGCACCGCTCGTTATCCAACTTCCTGCATAATCTCCATGGGCAACAAGATGGACAAAATGGAATTTTTGGTCTATTGAATCCCTAACCTCATATTGTCGGGAAGTATTTTGACCTTGGTCTAATTTTCTATCAAGAAAGCCAGCCGGTGAAAATAAATCAATTGAATCCTGCGATTGCATATGATTATAACCAGACCAAAGGAAGGCAGCAGGCAAAAGTAATCTCTTTTGATAGGTTGTATCTGGTGTTTTTAAATATCTAAATAGTTTGTTTATAAAATTGTTTATCTGGGAAGTATTTTCAACTGGAACCCTTCCAATATAAACATCATGATATAAGTCAACAGTATCTTCTCCCCATTCACCAAAATTATTATCATTATCACCATCCCATGACCAGTCTAAATCCGCATAATATAAATCACAGGCAATATACCTTTGATTAACACTCCCTTTTAATAATGGGCCTGCCTGTCTTGTTGGAATAACTGAATTATTATAATCACCATCGCCACCAAGCAACACATATTTAAGACCATGATTTTGAAAATAATTCCTTATAAAATTCCTTATCTTTTCAGCTAAATCCCTTCCAGAATAATTATTATATACCCATTGTTTTGTCCTTATCTCTGCCCAATAGCCAGTTTTTCTTAAGAAGTCTCTTAAAGGAATAAAAGAAGAAACAAAATTGGTATCGGTCAAAATAACATAATCAATATCGGGATTATCACTTCTTCTTATTGGTGGCGAAAATCTCTCAATATCTTCCTTATTCTCTACCAAATATTTTAGTTCCAAAGAAAATAGCTCTTTTTGGGAAGGAGTTAAGAAAATTGGGAAATATTTACCTTCTTCATAATTGATTTTAACCTTTATCCTTTTATAAAGAATTAACTTTCTCTCTTTTGGTATATATCTTAAGGGAAAAAGAAAAATGCCACCAATTCGAAAACCTGATTTACAACCACTTTTAATTATTTTGTATAAATCCTTTGGATACTCCTCATCACTTTCATAAATCTCTTTCTTTGGATAAATAAATGGATATTCTTTATTTATTTCACTAATTGGTCTTGGCAATTGAGCCGGATAGAGATAATAACTTCCAGGAATTTCAATCTTTTCTTCCGCCAATATTTCCAAAGAAACAATCTCGGCCGTTGGCGGGATTAAAAGATTAATATTTTTAAAAGGGATAATCGGCTCACCAACTTCTTCGGTTCGGGCATCACAACCTTCTAAACTAATAAAATCATAACCATCAATCTTTGAAACCTTTAATCCCCTTTCGGAAAATTGATATTCCCTAATAAGAAAGCCAGCAAAAATAAAATTAATAAAAAATAACATTAAAAAAATACTTTTAATTCGCATTTTCACCTCCCTTTTAATTCCATACTAAATTATAACCTACTAAAATTTTTTGTCAATTTTACAATTCTCTTTGGTTTTTATAAAATAGCTACCAGGTTTTAAATTTTTAGAAGAATTAATATTTTTGCCAAGGATATTATTGAACCTTTCTTTTTCTTCTGGCACTATATTTTATTGTTGCGTAGTCATAATTAGTGCTATATCTCCTTTTTAATTTTATACCAATAGGATAACAAAAATTTTCTTTTTGTCAATAAGATAAATTAATCCAAATTTTCCCATATTCTACCAATTTCTCCTTTTTTGGTCAAAGCCGTAAACCGTTGTCCGTGAACCGTGAACCGTTAACCGTTCACTTTTTCAAACGGATAACGAACCACGAAACACGGAATCCCCCAATTGTCAAAGAGCGTCAATTATCCCCTATGCCATCCCCCCAATGCTCCCCCTTATATGCCAATTTTAGCCGTATAAACTCATTTAATAAAGCGATTTTCATTGCCAAAAGCCTTTTCTTTGGATATTTTTTCATTATTAGCCCCTAAAAAACCACTTTTAGATGCTCCGCCAGTGTTATCTTTTACATACCCCTTAATTCGTACTCTCCAATTCAATAAAAGCATATAAAATTTTTGTGAGGGTTTGGAAAAAATTTTAATTTTTAAAATTTAAATAAAATGCTTATAAAATAAGGAAAAAAATGAGTTCCTTAGAGGGAAAAAATTGTGGAATTTTTTTAAACCTTTGGGGGTATTAAATTTTTATTTTTTGGTAGGGTTTAAATATTACCTTTTTGCTCCATAAGATTTTAAGAGTTTAACTATTTCTTTATGACCATTTTGAGAAGCAAGCCCTAAAGCAGTCCAACCATCTTTATTTTTGGCATCCACATCCGCACCTCTTTCTAAAAGCAATTTAACCACTTCTTTATGACCATTTTCAGAAGCATACATTAAAGCAGTCTTACCAGTATAAGTTTGGGCATTCACTTTGGCACCTTTTTCTATCAGTAGTTCCACCACTTCCTTATTAACATTTTGAGAAGCAAGCATTAAAGCAGTCAAACCATATACATCTTTGGCATTCACATCGGCACCTTCTTCTATCAGTAGTTCAACCACTTCCTTATGACCATTTTGAGCAGCAATCATTAAAGCAGTCCAACCATCT
>Ga0207433_10000211_pt1 | contig 140237 bp, 165 predicted proteins | sample YelNatPaOPGAMG01_FD_187559 | JGI IMG/M metagenome (GOLD analysis project Ga0207433, IMG submission 187559) | Hot spring thermophilic microbial communities from Obsidian Pool, Yellowstone National Park, USA - OP-RAMG-01 (SPAdes) (version 3) | ecosystem: Environmental > Aquatic > Thermal... | reverse complement strand
AATAAAAATTAGCAGTTAAATATCGGGAGGAAGAGTAAGAGGGGTTGTCGCTCACAGAACATGCGGAGATAGTCCTCATAGAGGACATATTGAGAGGGGATTTTGAGCAACTGGAGCTGGAGAAAGGGAGGCTCTTCAGGCTTCCCTGGGGGATGAGTGTCTCAAAGCTCAGGGTGATGGGGGTTGTCATATCCTCCTTCATATCAGAGGACAGGAACTTCGCAAGGCTCACTATATTCGATGGAAGCGGTGCAATAGATCTAAGGTCGTTTGAGGATGGGGTCAGGCTTCTTATAGATGAGAACGGGGAAGTCTATGGAGCTGGCTCGATACTTGATGTAGTTGCTAGGCCGAGGAGCTGGAAGGAGGAGCTATATCTGCAGCCGATAATAGTGAGAAAGATAAGAGATCCAAATTACATAATTCTCAGAATTCTGGAGCTTCTTGAGAGGAGGTTGAGCAGGGCTAGGATAATGTCAAAGATGGAGAGAGAGGCAGTAGCCGAGGGAAACCTCCTGTACATAGAGAGGACGATAATATCGGCTTTAAGGGGAGGGCCGATGAGCAGAGATGCCATAATATCCATGTTTCCCAAGGAGAAGGCTGAGACAATAATGCATGTTCTCGATAAACTTATTAATGATGGAGTGGTTGAGGAGAGCGGGGATATCTACACGCTGAGGAGATAGGCATGAGGGAGGAATACCTAAAGATGCTTGATGATGCTTATGAATCCCTGAAGGGGATAATAAAGTTCTCAGGGGAGAGGTTCAATCCCCCTGAGCCGATAATAAAGGTTGAGGGGAGGCAGACCCATGTTGTCAACTTCAAGGAGCTCTCATCAGCCCTTAACAGGGATCCGAAGATGCTTGCAAGGTTTCTCTCAAAGGAAGTTGGAAGCCCCTACACTCTCACGATGGACGGGTCAAAACTGATATTCACCACGCCTGTTAAGCCATCCCTTGTGAAATCAAGGATAGATAAGTTCATAGAGATCTACGTGATCTGCCCTATATGCCACAGGCCCGACACGAAGATAGTGAAGAGCGGGAAGATAATGGTGCTAAAGTGCCTTGCATGCGGGGCTGAATCCCCCGTGAAGAGGATATGAGGTGATGAAATGCCCAAAAAAGAGAAGGATCAGGAGACATCCCTTGATGCTGAGATGGAGGATCTTCTTCCAATGGACAAGGATCTAGAGGTCTTCGGAAGGGTCATGGAGCCCCTTGGGAAGGGACACTTCAGGGTTGAATGCACCGATGGAGCAATAAGGATGTGCAGAGTTAGGGGAAAGCTCAAGGGAAGGAGATCTTGGCTCAAGCCAGGGGACATAGTTCTCGTTTCCATATGGCCCTTCAAGAGGGACAGAGGGGACATAGTTGTCAAGTATGACAGAGCTCAGATCGAGTGGCTCATTGAGAAGGGATATCTTGACAGGAGCTGGGCGATGATGGAGGATGTCCTTTGACCGCTTTGAGAGGGCAATAGACTCCTTTCTGGAGAGGGAGGAGAAGAGGAAGGACAGAGAGGCATTCAAGATAAGGCAATATGTTTTCGATGAGAGGACTGTTAGAAACATGCTATCCCTCTTCAACAAGGGGATAATCTCGGATTTCAACTGGATAATATCGATGGGAAAGGAGGCAGCCGTCCTCTCGGGCAGGGGAAAGCAGGGGGAAATAGCTATAAAAGTATATAAGTATGTGTCAAGCTTCAGAAGGCATCTCGACTACATGGTCGGGGACAGAAGGTTTCCCAGCTCCCCCAGGAAGATAATAGAGATGTGGGCAAAGAAGGAGTATAGGAATCTCGTCAGGATGAAAAAGGCAGATGTAAGGGTTCCTGAGCCATATGGAGTTTCAGGAAATGTGCTGGTGATGCAGTTGATAGGATCGGATGGAATTCCGGCTCCTCATCTCAGGGAGGTTGAGCTGGAGGATCCAGAATCAGTTCTTAAAATGATATTAGATGATGTTAAAAAAGCATATCATAAAGCAAGGCTTGTCCATGCCGACCTAAGTGAGTACAACATTTTATATTGGAGATCCCTCCCCTGGATGATAGATCTCTCACATGCAGTTGTGGTAGATCATCCTATGGCAGGTGAGCTCCTGAGGAGGGATATTCAGAACATAGTTAGGTTCTTTCAGAGGAGATATGGCATAGCCCCGGGTGATTATGTTGCAGGAGATCTCGATAAAGATACCGAGGGAGAGGATAGGTCCTCTAGTGGGGAAATCGGGCTCGATTAAGAGGAAGCTTGAGGAGCTATCTGGAGCAAAAATAGAGGTAAACAGCTCAACTGGAGAGGTTATAATAAGGTTTGATGAGGTGAAGGATCCTTTAATGCCCCAAAAAATCCTTCAGGTTGTCAGGGCGATAGGGAGAGGATTCAACCCGGAGATAGCCATGAAGCTCTTGGATGACGAGTACACGATGGAGGTGATAGATCTGAGGAGATATGTGGGTGACAGCAAGAACCAGATGATGACGAAGAAGGGGAGGGTGATAGGGGAGAAGGGGAAGGCGAAGAAGTACATAGAGGAGAGGACGAACACTCACATATCCGTCTACGGCCACACTATTTCCATAATAGGAAAATATTATGATATAATACCTGCAAAGGAGGCAGTGGAGGCACTGCTTCAGGGAGCTAGGCACTCAACTGCCTACAAGAGGATGGAAAAAGCAATGGCCATGATGAAGGATCTATCCCTCATGGAGCTCTCCCTTAAGAGGAGGGAGAAATTTGAGGAGAGAGAGGATTGAGGAGATAAGCGCTGCTGATTTCTTCTACAGGAACAGGGCAATTGCAGGCTTTGACAACCCTGTCAGGGCCACTTACACCATAGTGAGGGAGCTCGTGGAGAACTCCTTGGATGCAGCTGAGGAAGCAGGAGTCCCGCCCAAGATAATGATAACGATGGATAGAGTGGAGAGAAGGGAGAATGGATCTGATCTGATGAGGATATCAATCAGGGACAATGGAATAGGACTATCTGCTGATGAGATACCGAGGGCCTTCGGAAAGGTATTTACAAGCTCCAAGTACAGGCTAATACAGAGCAGGGGAACATTCGGCCTTGGAGGGACAATGGCCCTTCTTTACGGGCAGATAACAACAAACAGGCCATTCACAATATCATCTGCAAAGAAAGGGGATTATATAAACAGGATGACCATGATGATAGATGTTCAGAAGAATGAGCCGATAGTTATAAAGAGGGAGGTTCTTGGGATAGCTGAGAGATCATTTACAGCTGTTGAGAGCTATTTTGAGGGGAGCTATGCGAGGGCAAAGAGGAAGATAATTGATTATCTATACCAGACTGCTATAGTGGTGCCTTATGCGGACATAATGTTTGTTGATCCAGATGGAGTTGTCTTCCTCTTCCCGAGATCGACTGATGAGATGCCACCGAGGCCAAAGGAATCTCTTTTCCATCCAAAGGGGGTTGATCTAGAGCTCCTTCAGAGGTTGATAAGGGCATCAAGGGCAAACACAGTGAAGGGATTCCTGAAGACATCCTTCCAGAGGATAGGGGATAAGACAGCAGATGAAGTCCTAGCTATGGCAGGGATACCTGCGGATAAAAAGCTCAGGGATCTGAGAAAGGAGGAGATAGAGGCCCTTTACAATGCCCTAAGGTCATATGATAAGTTCATGGCCCCTGATCACACAGTTCTATCCCCTCTTGGGAAGAAGCTCCTTGAGGAGGGGATAAAAAAGGAGCTCAGGCCGGATTTTGTTTACGCAGTCCAGAGACCTCCTTCTGTTTACGAGGGCCATCCATTCATAGTGGAGACAGCGATAGCATATGGAGGCGATATAAAGCCTGCAGGGGAGATACAGCTTTACAGATTTGCGAACAGGATACCCCTTCTCTATGATACAACCGCGGATGTCTCCTACCAAGTTGCAAAGGGGATAAACTGGTCGAATTATGGGATAAGATCGCTTGAGGAGGAGCCAATAGCCCTATTCTTCCACATAGTGTCGACAAAGATACCATTCAAGACTGTTGGAAAGGAGTACATAGCAGCAGTTCCCGAGGTGGAGAGGGAGGTTGAGCTCGGCTTCAGGACTTGTGCGAGGGAGCTTAAGCTTTATCTTTACAGAATAAGGAGGAAGGAATCCCTTGCTAAGAGGGCCTTTCTCTTCAGGAGGTTTTATGAGATAGTTGCTGAGTGCGTTGAGGATATAACTGGGGAGAGGCCTTCCGTTGAAACCCTCCTAAAGATGAGGTTTGGTGATCTCTATGAAGGAGCTGGTGAGGGAGAAGATAATTCAGGTGGCGAGGAAGGTTAAGGAGGATATAGATAAGGGGATGTTCCCAGAGCTTGTATATCCCCCTAACTCAAAGGCAAACATAAAGTTCCTTGAGGAGAAGGGATATTTATTCGAGCCAAAGAGCTTCAGCACGATAAGCGGGGACAGGGTGAAGAGCCTCAGAACTCTATCAGGAGTTCTCTATGGGCTCAGCAGGGCACTAGATCACCTTGAGAATGGATTGACGATGACGAAGAGGGACTTCTACTATCTTCATAAGGTTCAGAAGTTCAAGGGAACCCTGTTCCCTAAGGAGCAGAGGGAGACTGATGCGAGGATAATCCTGATGGAGCTCCTCTTGGGCATGCCCAGGGAGGCTTTCTCGATAACAAGCGATCCGAGAGGATGGATATACGGGGATATAGAGCTAATAGACAGGAGCGGGAGGCTGATAAAGGCGAATGAAGTTGGGGAGATGGGGTATTCAGTCCCACCGAGGCCTGAGAACATAACGTTCAAGAGGATAGGTGTCAAGGCAGTTGTAGCAATAGAGAAAGTGGGACCAGCAAAGAACATGATAGAGCTGGGAATACCTGAGGAGAAGAAGATAGGGATAGCGATATTGCAGGGACAGGCATCTAGAAACATGAGGAGATTTTTGAGGATGCTCTCAGACGAAGGAGTTCCAATAGCAGTTCTGACAGACCTTTCCCCCTGGTCCCTTAGAATAGCAGCCACAGTAGTCTATAACAGCATAAACTCAGCTCATGTAGATGGCCTCGCTGTTCCAGAGGCCAGGTTCATAGGGATAAAGACGGATGATGTGGAGGAAGGCTTCTTCTCAGATTACAAGTTTGCCCTCGAGCCTTTAACCCAGATGGACTACAAGGCAGCTGAAGATAACAGGCATCTCCCGAATCTTCAGGCCCCCATATGGCAGAAGGAGAACAACTGGTTTTTGGAGAAGAAGATGAAGGCAGAGCTTGAGATATTCAAGGCTATGAGCCCATCTGCTAAGGATCTGAAGAAGCTGTATGTAGAATATCTCTCTATGAAGCTGGAGGAAGCCCTAGGAATAAGCATATGATAGCTCTTCTCAGAGGACAGAGTGAGAAAAATTTAAAAACCTAGCTGGATAAAAAGCATGTCCCCGCAGCATTAGGGGATAGCATGAGCTCCGGTGGTGTAGCCCGGCCAAGCATGGAGGCCTTTCGAGCCTCAGACCCGGGTTCAAATCCCGGCCGGAGCACTGCGGGGGTAGCCAAGCCAGGTCCAAGGCGCCCGGTTCAGGGCCGGGTGAGCGTAGGCTCGCGTGGGTTCAAATCCCACCCCCCGCATTAGATTTTTATCAGGATTATTAATTGATTATTATAAATCTTACCGTTCTTTTTTTTTGGAGAGAAATATTTAATACTCACATCCTTTATATAGTCTTAGTGCGAGTATGAAGAGAAAATCTTTGTTTGCCACTGTATTAAATTCTCTTTCTAGGGGGGAGGGGGGTGCTCACAATAGAGTCCTTGCTTAAACCATTTATCAAGACAATAGTGATAAAGGGCAAGCCAGGTACAGGAAAGACTACTCTCTCCTTCGAGCTCATGAGGATGGTTGGATCCGGCCTCTATGTTTCTACAAGAACTGCCCTGAAGGAACTTGTCGATCAATATCCCTACATAAAGCCCCTTGTCGAGGAGGGAGCTGTAAGAGGCATATCATTTGAGGATCTGAGGCTTGGATCAGCTGCTGATGTGATGGAATCTGTTTTAAAGGCAACAGAGGAGCTTAAAAATCCAGTTATAATCCTTGATTCATGGGATTCCATAGCAAGAGAGCTTGATCCAATAGAGAGGCTCAGAGCGGAGAAATCCCTTGCTGCGATGGTTGAGCCAACTGATTCAAAGCTTGTATTTGTCAGTGAAACAGCTGAGACAAGCTCTCTCGATTATCTGGCTGATGCAATAGTAACTTTGGAGGACAGAGAGGTTGATGGAGCTAGGATGAGGTATATAGTATGGGAGAAGATAAGGGGAGTGCCCATACCTCAGAAGAGATACATATTCACCCTGCATGAGGGAAGGTTCAGGATGTTCCAACCCTTAATTATGAAAAGACCTGAACCAACGAGGGAGTTCAAGCCATTAGAGCTTGAGGGTGCCTACTCCACTGGAAGCATGCAGCTTGACAGGCTGCTCGGAAGGGGCATGCCTAAGGGATCGGGAACTCTCTTCCTCTTGGGAAGGGAGGTGTCCTCATATGCGATCCTTCCATTCATAGCAATAATGATCTCAAACTTTGTAATGACAGGGGGATCCGCAGTTGTCATGCCGATAGCCGGCATAAGCATGAGAACAATGACAGAAGCCACAGCAGGACAGCTTCCGGAGGAGCTGAGGAGCAGGGTAAAGGTAGTGGATGTGAAAAAGGAGGAGATAGATCTTACATCGCCCGAAGCAGCTCTTAGGGATCTGAGGAGGATAATAAAAGATGCAAAGGGAGAGGAGGAGAGAAACTGCATGATAATAGCTGGGATGGACTTCCTTGAGTATCACTTCCCCGGAAGGGATCTGAGAGCGATGAGCCTCGATATAATGGGGCAGGTGAAGGACACTGAGGACACAGCTGTTTTCATAGCGAGGCCATCAACGAAGATAAGGGAGGAGCTTGAGGATCTTGTCGACAGCTCGCTTGAGCTAAAAATGATAGAGGGAGCTCTTGTGCTCAGAAGCAGAAAGCCTCCCTCCATCTACTATCACTTGGATTTCACCGGAGAGAGGGGGATTGAGCTGACCCCGATCGTGTAAGGTGATAAAATGGATCTGAAGAAAGCTGTTTTAGAGTGTGTTGACAGGGGTCTCAGCTCCCTTGGTGAGAACGCAAAGTATGTGATATACTGGCACATGAGGAGCAGCTACAAGATGACGAGGGAGGAGATATTTAACAAACCTGAGAAGTTCATAGAGGTTTTGGGAAAGATGTTCGGAGTGGCAGGAGCATCCCTTCTTGAAAGGGCAATAATGAGGGAGATAAAGAGGACTTTCGATGATGTGACAGCTGATAGCTTTCCCGAGGCTGTGAATGAGCTGAAGGCGAAATATAAAAGCTAAAACTTCATTATTTTTGAATTAAATGCTTAAATTCCATCCTCTCTGAGTGTAGAGAAGCCCCGTGGTGTAGTGGTCAAGCATACCGGGCTTTGGACCCGGTGACGCCGGTTCGAATCCGGCCGGGGCTATCAACTTTTTTATCAATGCGGCCGCCGGGATTTGAACCCGGGTCGGAGGCTCTCCCCGGTCTCATGGGGGGCCTCCATCCTATCCAGGCTGGACTACGGCCGCCGCTTATTGAGGGGATGAACGGATTTAAATCTATTTTCCCATTAACAAAATATATTCTAAAATTGTAGATCTTATGAACAGAACTAAGTTATGTCGCTGATTTTATGGAACAATCTGCTGGGAAAGAAGCAGGTTAAAATTAAAAATTGCACAGAAACGGGCCCGGCGGGACTTGAACCCGCGACCTACGGCTCCGCAAGCCGCCGCTCTAATCCTTGCTGAGCTACGGGCCCGCTCACTTCTTCACAAGTTTTGCATGTTTAGGCCTCAAGTTGTAGCTCTTGCATCTTCTGCACTTCTCAGCTGACATCGGATTCCTAGCACCGCAGTTTCTGCATATTTTATACTCCAGCAAGGCCTTCATGGCAATCCTTCTCTTCAGGGGATCATCGAGCGGCATCCACGAACACCACTTGCAAGATCATCAGCAAGATTTAAGGATAACTGATGTCACTATATATTATGGTCACCAAGGAGGCTGTGATAAACCTGCTCAGGGAGAACAGGGACAGAGCTATAAGCCTTAGGGAGATAATTTCCAAGCTAAAGGCCCCTTATAATGAGGTAAAACCAATTTTGGATGAGCTTGAAAGATCGGGATATGTGAGGACAATGTCTCATGGGGGCTACAAGTTCTACATCCTAGTTGAGGAGGCTATCTCCTCAAAACAGCCTTGAGTAGATCGGCAACCTCATCTGGTTTTCTTGCAACAGGCACGTTTGCTGATCTCAAAGCCCTCTCCTTGGACTCAGCAGTTCCCTGCCCTCCTGTTATTATCGCTCCAGCATGCCCCATTCTCTTCCCCGGAGGGGCCATTCTCCCAGCTATATATGCGACAACGGGCTTCTTATACCCCTTCTTTATGTATTCAGCTGCCTCCTCCTCAGCATTCCCCCCTATCTCCCCCACTAGGACAACAGCCTCTGTTTCATCATCCTTCTCAAATTCCGCCAGGACATCGACGAAGTTAAGCCCTGTTATCGGATCCCCTCCTATTCCGAGCGTTGTAGATGTTCCGAATCCCTCCTTGGATATGGCTTCAGATATCTCATACGTTAGAGTTCCGCTTCTCGACACTATCCCAATGCTTCCCGGGGAGAAGGAGTCGGATGGCATTATCCCTATCTTTATCCTCCTGCTGGGAGCTATTATTCCCGGTGTGTTCGGCCCTATTATCACTGAGCCCTTCATCCTGGCATAGTTCACGAATTTTGCTGTATCATGAACTGGGATGTGCTCTGTTATCACAACTATAAGGGGTATCCCGGCATCTATCTCCTCATAAACTGCGTCAGCTGCATAAGCAGCTGGTACAAAGATTATAGAGGCATCTATCTCGCCTACATTTGAAACAGCTTCTCTAACAGAGTCGAAGACAGGGACTCCTAAGACATCAGATCCTCCCTTTCCCGGCGTGACTCCAGCCACTATCTTCGTTCCGTATTCGAGCATCAGCTTTGTATGCAAGCTGCCCTGTCTTCCAGTTATCCCCTGAACAAGTACTCTGGTGTTCTCCCTCAGGTATATCATAACGAGCTCAGATCCTCATCTCTTAAAAATTTTTATTGATGGTTGACTGCAGGCCATATGAGGTTGCTAGAGCACGAGGCAAAAAAACTAATGGAGAAATATGGAATACCTGTTCCAAGGGGCTTTTTGGCCAGAAGTCCTGAAGAAGCCAGGGATGCCGTCGAAAAACTGGGTGGAAAGGCTGTTTTGAAGGCCCAGATACCGGCAGGAAGGAGGGGAAAGGCTGGAGGTGTCAGGCCAGTGAGCTCCCCTGATGAGGCATTCTCAACAGCAAAGAAGATACTCTCATCCGAGTTCTATGGACTTAAGCCAAAAAGCCTGCTTGTAGAGCAGTTTGTCGATGTGAGGAGGGAGTACTACATAGGGGGAATAGTGGACAGGACAGCAAGGGGCTTCACATTCATCTCATCAGCTCATGGAGGAATGGATGTTGAGGAAATGGCCTCAAAATATCCTGAATCCGTGATAAAAGTTCCGATAAACCCTCTAATAGGGATGATGCCCTATCAAGCTAGGGCACTTGCGAAAAACATCGATAAAGAGAGGGAGAAGGAGATAGCTGAGATAGCCCTGAAGCTCTGGAAAATAGCATCCGAATACGATGCCTTCATGCTCGAGATAAACCCGCTTGCTCTCTCATCGGATGGAAAGCTCATTGCACTGGATGCTAGAATAGAGGTGGATGACAACGCTCTCTTCAGGCATCCAGAGCTTTCAGTGGAGGAGGAGGGAAGAGAGGGGGAGGCAGCTAGGAAGGGACTCTCCTATGTGGAGCTGGATGGGGATATAGGCACTATGGCAAATGGAGCTGGATTAGCTATGGCCACAATGGACTTGGTGCATTTAATGGGCGGAAGGCCTGCTAACTTCTGCGACATAGGAGGAGGAGCATCATCTGAGATGGTCTATGCTGGATTGGAGATGATATCATCAAATCCGAGGGTTAAGGCAATTGTTGTGAACACCTTATGTGGAATAACAGATGCTGTTGAGGTTGCAAATGGAATAAAGAGGTTTGTTGAGAAAGGGGCAAAGATTCCGCTCTTTGTAAGGCTTTCAGGAAACAGAGCAAGAGAGGGATCTGAGATACTTGAGAAAATAGGGGTTAAGACCTACAAATCAGCGGAGGATGCGATAAAAGCAGCAATCCTCAGCTCTAGCTGAGCTTTCCAAAAGCTTTATCATAATTTGAAAGAAAAACCTTTTATACTTTATCCTACTATTCTCGGGGCCCGTAGCTCAGTATGGTTAGAGCGCCCGGCTCTTAACCGGGAGGTCGCGGGATCGAAGCCCGCCGGGCCCGCTATATGAATATCGGTAGATTTAAAAGCTCCTTTATCGATTTAACTGTGTAATCAGGCCTGCTGATCTCTATCTCATCCGGCTTTCCAGCTCCATCAAGAAGGGCTACTGACATAACTCCTGCTGATCTTGCAGCTTCGACATCCTGAGCTGTATCTCCCACAAACACCGTCTTTCTTCTATCGCATCCCAGCATGGAGATCATAAGAATTATCCCATCCGGATATGGCTTCATTCTACGGCAATCATCTCTAGTGACCACCGCACTAAAATAACCTTTCAGGTCAAATCTTACTAGTGCATAATCTGTTGCCTTTCTACCAGCGTTTGTTAGAAGTCCCATCTTAAATCCCCTTCTGCTGATAAAATCCAGCACATCATAAAGCCCATCCTTTGGCTCCGATTGAGAGAAAGCAATTATCTCATAGTCCTCCAGTATGGTCTCAACCTCCCTCAGCAGGCCCTTCCTTATGGCTAGATCAACGTATTTCTGCAGAGGATCCTCTATTCTCAGTGGTGATGGATCAACACCCCTCTCCTTGAACAGCTCTATTATCGACAACCTTGCTCCTACTCTGTCAAATCTTGAGTCTATCAGCGTTCCATCCAAGTCAAATATCACGAGCTCCATCCAGCATTTTTGGAGCTTAGATTAAAAAGATTTACTGAGTGCGGGGGGTGGGATTTGAACCCACGAACCCCTCAGGGACGAGGTCCTAAGCCTCGCGCCTTTGACCTGGCTTGGCTACCCCCGCTTCGAAATCTCCTCGAGTGCAGATATAAACATCTAATTCATAAATATGTTTGACAGGATCTCCGGTATCCTGCTGATGTTGTCTAGCTCAAAAACCCTCCCTCTTCCAGCTTCCGCTATCCTCATGCAGTTTATCCTCCCTATGTCATCTCTTCTCCTCTCTATCCTGACTACGTTCAGCATCCTCATGTTCTTGGCTATCTCCAATGGATCCCCTCCAACATTGTAGTTCCCATCTGTTATCAAGACATACCTGCAGTCGCCCATCAAATCCCTCTCCCTTCTAGCAACTACAAGAGCTTCCCTCATGTTTGTGTATCCTATCGGGCTCAGGTCAAGTATTTTCTCAACAACCTCCTCTACCCTAACCCTTCTTCCCGCGCTTTTCAGGATCTCAGCTCTATCGCTGAATGCTATTACAGCGTAATCCCCAAATCTGACAGCATAAGCAACAGAAGCAGCAAGAACAGATGCTAAAGTCATCTTTCTTCCCGTCATAGACCCGCTTGAATCTATTATTATCACAGCTGATCTTCTCAGATCCCTCCTCTCAAGCCCCACTATGTCCTCATAGGATATCTCATCCAAGCTCTTAGACCTCTCGACGAGCTTCTCCAAAGTGTCCTCCAGCGAGAAATCCATGGGAGGGGAATAGTCCACTTTTCTCATCCTATGCTTTCCCCTCATCGCTGAGTAAAGCCTTATCCCCTCCTTCACTAGTATCCTGCTTAGAATAACCCTGAATATCCTCCTGGCCCTCTCATTCATGCTCCATCTTATCGCTCTGTATAGTCTAACTCCCTGCTCAGGCCTTCTTTCCACCTCTGATAGGAAGAGGGGATTTCTCAGGTTATCCGAGACAACTCTAGCAACAACATCCCTGCTGATCCCAGCTAGGGATAAGAGGCCATCTATATCGCCTATGGATGAGATAGCAGCTCTTTCAACAAGGCTGTAATCTATTGGCACTCTTGAATCCAGGTGAACTTTTTCATGTATCTCTGAAGGCCTCATCGGGGGGCTTGAATCCCCCTCGCCTGCTGGAAAACCTCCTCCTTGGACAGAACTCTATCAACTATCCTCCTTATTACCTCCTCCTCCGATCCAACTGCATCCTCCCTGAGCTCTATCCTCTTTGGAAGGACCATCATCGCTATCTCATGCCAGTCCATCTCGCTCGATTCAGCCAGAACGGCCATATCTATTGCAGCTCTTACAGATGCACCCCTTTTGATGGCGGGATCCCTTCTAGTTTCCCTTGCTATGGAGACAGCTATCTTTACAATCTCCTCCCTTTTCACCCCGCTCTTCAGCCTGACTATCTCCTCCTCTTCCTCTTGGCTTTGATAATCCAGCTTCACCAAGACAAACCTGTCCTTCAGGGCCTCTGAAAGCCTTGTTACTCCAATGCTCTCCTCTGGATTCTGTGTTGCTATGACTAGAAATCCATCCTTTGCCCTTATCTGTCCAAGATGGGGTATCCCTATTATGCCCTCATCCATAGCAGGCAGGAGCGCGTTTTGAGCTGAGTCTGGAAGTCTGTTCAGCTCATTTATGAAAAGTATCCCTCCTTTTCTTGCAGCAGCTGTGAGAGGACCTTCAACAAATGCGCTCTCCACATATCCATGCTTCAGAACAGAGGGAGGATCCCAGTGGCCTATAAGCTTGTTCTCATCGAGCCTCTCATCCCCATCCACTCTTATGAAATCCCTTGACATGTACTCGGAGACAGATCTTGCTAGGAGGGTCTTTCCAACCCCCACAGGTCCCTCCAAAAGCACATGCCTGTTTGCCCTTATAGCTGAGAGGATCATGGCAAGCTCTCTATCTCTTCCGACTATTCCATATCTAGCCTTTATCTCCTCGACTTCCTCTCTCAAGCTCTTCATCTCATGATAATAGGTGAGGGGAGAATATAAATTTCCAGCTCTGCAATCGCAGAAGATATTAAAAATAATACAGTTATTTCATTCATATATCTAATATTCTGATTCAATTATAATCTTATGCACTTTCAGATTTATTATTTAAGCTTTATTTTGAGCATTACTTAAACTCAGTCCGGGGCTCCTCTCAGTATCTCAGGCCCTGTGCTAGTCCCTATCCTGCTTGCTCCAGCTTTTATCATCTCCAAAGCCTGATCATAACTCCTTATTCCACCAGCAGCCTTTATTTTCAACCTATCTCCAGCTATTCTTTTCAGCAGAGCTACATCATCAGCTGTTGTTGCCCTCTGAAGGAAGCCCGTGGATGTCTTGACGAAATCAGCCCCTCCATCAGCTATCGCATCGCATGCAATTTTTATCTCCTCTTCTGTCAGAAGAGGGACTTCTATTATCACCTTGACATGCTCAAAATTGAACTTGACGACAGATCTTATCTCCTTGACTATATCGCTGTACCTGCCGCTTCTCAAGGCCCCTATGTTCATAACCATATCAGCTTCCCTTGCCCCCATCTCAGCTATATATCCCGCTTCCCTCTCCTTCACCTCAGCGAAAGTTGCACCTAAAGGAAATCCAACGACCCCAACAACCCTCACATCACTTCCCCTGAGCAATCTTGATGCTAGACCCACATACCAAGGGTTAACGCAGACAGCGTAGAATCCCATCTGCTTTGCCTCATCCACAAGCTTTTTCACATCATCCTCAGTTGCTTGAGGCTTGAGGAGGGTGTGATCTATCATTTTAGCTAGCTCATCCCTTCTCAGAGAACCACCTCCTCACATACATTAGCACAAGATTGAAGGCATCCTCCTCATCTAGCTTTGTCGTGTCAAGAACTAGGTTAAATGGAGTTAGATCCTCGTCGAGCCTGAAGCCATAGAGCCTCTTGTAAAGCTCTATTGACGTTTCATCTTTCCTCTTTATCGCTTCAACTGCCTCCTCAACCGAAATTCCGTCCCTTCTTGAAACTCTTCTGGCCCTCTCCTTTACATCAGCCTTCAGGTATATCTTCACAGCGTCCTCTTTTTTATATAGATATGAAACAGTCCAGGAATCAACAAGCACGTTTTCCTCCCTTTCCATTATCTCAAGCAGCCTCCTGTCGACCTCCCTGTCATATTCCTCCTGCTTCCTTCTCCTCTCCATTGCTCTTTCTCCCTCCTCCGTCTCCCACCAACCGGCATGCATTGCTCTTTCTCCAGCAATTATCTGCTTTAGAAGATCTCCTCCAGAGACATATCTCAGCCCAAGTTCCCTTGCAAGCCTCCTTCCTAATGTGCTCTTTCCGGATCCAGTTAAACCTGTTATTACTATCTTCATCAATTCACCTCCATCAGCTATCTGGAAGATCCATCAGGGGCCATTGCACATCATCTATCCTCCAGTATGGCTTTATGCTGCTCTCCTCAATGCTCAAAGCACCTCCATATTTAAATGAGAGTATTGCAGTCCATGCTATCATAGCACCGTTATCCCTTGAGAACTCCGCAGGAGGTACCTTTAACACTGCATTTCTCTCCTCGCACATAATCCTCATCTTCTCCTGAAGCCTCGGAGATGCGGCAACCCCTCCAACAAGAAGTAGCTCATTCTTTCCCGTGTGAGCAAGAGCTCTCTCAGCGACCTCTGCTATCATAGAGGTGCAAACCTCAACAAAGCTCCAGATGACATCCTCCTTCCTGAGCCCGGATTTTATCAGTCTTTCAGCTTCTGTCAGTATTCCGCTGAATGCTAGATCCATTCCCTTTACTGTGTAGGGAAGATCCACCCAATTTCCAATTATTCTGTCCATCTCAGGTCCGGCTGGGAAGCCGAGGCCAACTATCCTTCCAAGCTTCTCTTGGGCATTTCCAAACCCTATGTCAAGGGTCTCCCCCATAACCACATATCTATCTGAGGCATGGGTCAATATCTGCGTGTTTCCACCGGATATGTAAACCACAACAGGATCTCTAGCTCTCGTGAGGAGCCTTCCTATCTCAACATGGGCTATTGGATGATTAACACCGATTAATGGAATTTCCAGAAGCTTTGATAATGCTCTTGCAATGCTAGCCCCCACTGATAAGGCCTGCCATATCCCAGGTCCCTGAGAAAATCCAATGATATCAAGGTCCTTCATGCTTATGGAGGCCTTGTTCAAAGCCCTCTTTATGGTCTCAGCTGCTCTTTTAGCGTGGTGTTCTGCCACATCAAAGGGCCTCATTCCGCCCTTTTCAGATGAATAAGATGACATCTCGTTGGCCAGTATTCTGCCTCTTTCATCAGCTATTCCCACTCCAAATGTGTGGGCAGTTGACTCTATTCCCATTGCTATCAAGCTAGCTCCCAGCAAGATGGGAATCCTTTTATATTTAGGTGTTGTGAAAGGATTTGATGAGCGAAGAAGATGATTACTTCAGGGCTGGAGAAGCCCTTTCAGCTATTCTCGACAGATGGCAATCAAAAATAAAGGAGGGGATGAGCCTTATATCAATAGCAGAGGATATAGAGAAGGAGATAACTGAGATGGGCATGAAACCAGCTTTCCCAGTCAACCTTTCGATGAACGAGATAGCAGCTCACTATACCCCTTTTCCCTCCGACAGATCCTATGTGCAGAGAGGCTCTGTCCTCAAGCTCGATGTGGGTATTGTGCTAAATGGGTGTATAGTTGATGCTGCTAGAACCATATGCTTCAGCGATTCGTACAAGAAGATGTCTGATGTAGCCAAGGAGGCTTTTTACGAGGCTGTGAGAGTGATGAAACCGGGAGCTAGGATAATGGATGTCAGCAGGGCCATATATGAGAGGATAAAAAATGAGGGGATGAAGCCGATAAAAAACCTAGCAGGGCACAAGATAACAAAGTACAAGCTTCATTCAGGCATAGATGTGCCCAATTATCCCTCATTAAGTCTGTACAAATTGAAACCTGGTGATGTATTTGCAGTTGAGCCCTTTGTCACGACACAAGAGGGGGAGGGAATTGTGCTAAACGACAACAGGACATACATATTCTCCTTCAAGAGAAATGTGAGGACAAGCTCAAGCTTGGAGAAAACCTTGATGAGATTGGCACAGAAGCAGTTCATGGGACTTCCATTCTGCGAGAGGTGGGTCAAGAAGGAGATGGGAAAGGATCTAGCAGGAAAGGATACAGCTCAATTGCTGAAAGGGCTTGCAAAAAAAGGAGGGCTTTACGATTACCCTGTTCTTGTCGAGGCCAGAGGAATGCCAGTTGCCCAGTATGAGAACACAGTGATGATAACGGAGGATGGGGCTGTCATTCTGACGGAGAAGAGCTGAGATGAGGAGAGGAGTTAAGGCTGAGAGGGATCTTCTAGACTTATTCTGGTCAAATGGAATAGCTGCCCTCAGAGTAGCTGGAAGCGGCTCCACGGGTCATCCTGCATCCGATTTAGTTGTTGGGATTGGCGGAAGGTTTTTCCTGATAGAGGTGAAGACAACATCTGGTGAAAAGGTCTACATAGATCCTGAAGAGGTAAAGGAGCTGGAGAAACTCTCATCTTTAATGGGAGCTGAGGCTTGGATAGCAGTTAAGTTCAAAAAAGGTGATAGAAACTTCTATTTTGTAAAGCTCTCCGATCTGGAGGGAACTAGAAGAGGGTACAGGATTTCATCAGATCTAGCTAGGAAAAAGGGCATAAGACATGACGTGTTCATGGGGATTATATCCGGAAGGATCGCCAGATTGGATCTGCACTAGATCTTCATCCAAGATATCTTGTAGTTTACTATCTTATCCCCTTTCAGAACACTTATTACAAGCTCTTTCCTCACGCTTGTCGCTATTCTTCCAACTCTTATTAAATCCACAGGAGCTATCCTGTCATCATAACTGCTGACTAAGCAGAGATATGGGGCATGCTCCAGTCCAGGGCCCTTCTCATAGAGCATGAAGTTTGCTCCATACTTCTGGGCTGGCTTTACAACATAGCCCAAGTCCCTCCAGTACGAGAAAACTGAGAACCTCTGTCTCACATCTCCTTTTATTCTCATTGCCAAGTCAAGCAGATAATTCTCATCAATCTCCCTTCCATCAGGCGTTTTCACTGTTAGAAATCCCTTCTTTATCAGATAGATCGACTCCATAAGATTTAACTGAAGCTTTGCTTTGAATTTCTCATTTATTTGGGGCTTTCTAATTCCAAGAGGATGTCCCCAGAATCCTCTCCTGTATAACTCACCTCCGATATCCTCATCCCATATAATAACTCTGTCATGTATCAGAGTTCCCTCGGCTTTTGGCAGGATTTTCTCATCCCTCACCCTCTTTGGATTGAAGAGCTTTGCCTCATAATAAACTACATCAAGCCTATCATCAACTATGGCTAGAAGAAGCTCCTTCCTGAGCTTTCCAGCTGTGCTCAGGGATTTTATTATCTCCCCATGCCTGAGGATATCGTCCTCCTGAAGGGGAAGGACCAGGATCTTAGATGATGTTTCCCCTATTCTTGCGCCCTCTGGATAGAGCCTCAAGAAAGGCGTGCTTCTCTCATTCACAACAACTCTTCCCCTGTTTCTGAGATCTGAGTAAACTATGTACTTGACAAAAAGGCTTGGATCTCCGGCCAGAGCCTCAAGAGCATCCCTCAAAGGTGCCTTTATTGTGCCTCTTTGTATAAGGGATGCGAGTTCAACAGGATCCAGCTCCAGACCATCTTTCAAAAGTTCACCATATCCTTCTAGGTATAGCTCCTTTGCAAGCTTTCCTGTCAGTATTATCCTTCCATCCTCCCTCCTCATCATATTTATCACTTCATCTCCACTTCTCTCTCAATCCCACTGAAAAGGGAATCTAGAACATTCTTTGCAAACCTCTCATCTATATCCGGCTTCCTTCCGCTTATAACAGAGCTTATAAAGCTCTGGAGCTCCTCCAAAAGGGGCTCCTTCCTCCTTATCTGGGGCATCAGCGAGTGATCGGACCTCTCTATCACCAATGTCTGGTTTAGATAGTCCACCCATGCGCTTCCTTTGGATCCAGAAACCCTTATCCTCCTCACACCTGCTGGAGTGAGCCAGTTAGTTGATATAACCCCGATTACATCGTTTGAAAATGAGAGAATGAAGACAGCTGCCTCATCGTACCCATTTTCCCCTCTTCTTAGCATTGATCTCACAGCCACAGGCTGTCCCATTAGCCATGTATGAACGTACATCTCATGAATTCCCAGATCAAGTGAGACCCCTATGTTCCAGCCAAGGGGCCTCTTTGGGTTTCTTCCCATCCTTTCCGATGATATCATAAGGGGATTACCTATATCTCCTGATTTAAGGCATTTTCTGAGCTCCTCAATAGCTGGATTGAATATCTCTATGAATCCAGGCATGAATATGACGCCGCTTTTCTCAACAGCGGAAATAAGAGCCTCAAGCTCCTGCTTGCTGGTTGCAACAGGCTTCTCCACAAGCATGTTTATCCCCTTTTCTGCTGCTAAAATTGCTGTTTTTGCGAGATTTTGAGGGGTTACTGCTATGCTAACGGCATCTAAGTCCTCCTTCTCAAGCATATCCTCGGGCGATCCGTAATATCTTGCGTTGTACATCTCCCCGACTCTTCTGGCACTTTCCAGATTTATATCGGAAACAGCTATAAGGTCAACATCTCCTATCTCTCTGTACACTCTGGCATGCGCTGTTCCAAACCATCCGCAGCCAATTACTCCCACTTTTGCTCTTCTCATAAAGACCAGAGGATGCATCCATTTATATATTTAACTTGGCTGCTATCCCGATGGGAAAGCTGAAGGGAATTGTCCTCCTTCTGAGACCGAAAAATGCAATTCTGGCATCGATAGGAGCTCTTGTTGGCTGGTTATCTGCAAAAATCCCCCTTTATCCAATGGATCGTCTTATAATATGTCTTTTAGTTCCACCTCTCATTCTAATGGGAGGAAATGCAATAAACGACTTCTTTGATGTCGAAATAGACAGGATAAATAGGCCATACAGGCCAATACCAAGCGGGCTTGTCAGCAGAAATGAGGCAGCCCTTCTATACCTGTCGCTGTCTGCAGCTGGAACTCTATTATCATATTTTATAAGTATAGTTCACTTTGCAATAGCCCTTTTCTTCTCAGTTGCTTGGTATCTCTACGGCCTCAGACTGAAGAAAGAGGGGCTTATAGGGAATATCTTGGTCAGTTTGGGCGTTTCATTCACAATAATCTACGGAGGGCTTTTCTCCCTAAGCCAAAAGGTCATCATGTATTCGATTATAGCCTTCTTGGTGAATCTGGCCAGGGAGATAACAAAAGGAGTTGAGGACATAGATGGAGATAGAGCTGCAGGAGTCAGGACCATAGCTGCAACCAGGGGAGAAAGAGCTGCTGGCATTGCAATCTCTATAACATGTCTTTCAGCTATTTTATTCACATACATTCCGTTTATCTTAGGCTTATCAGGTTTTATATACCCGATCCTCTCCACATTGGCTGTTATAATCCTCATCTACTCAGCTTTTATATCTTGGAACATAAGCAAGAGCACTGCAAGCAGGGCATCCACTCTGATAAAAGCTTCAATGCTGTTCGGCCTTCTTGCAATGCTTCTCGATTCTGCTACACTCTGAGCAAGAGGGACTTTCTCTCCAGCATTCCTTTCACTAGATCCCCTTCTATCACGGGAAGAGCAGGTATTCTCGCCTTGTAGAATAGAGCTGCTGCTTCCTCTATGCTCTGATCTTCTCTCAGGACCTCAGGAGACTCCTCCATCACATCCTCAACTATAACTCTTCTGACAGCTTCCTCTATATGGGATACTCTTGATTCATCTCTAAGATGATAAAAGGCCTTTGCAAGAGCTCTTTCCGTGACAATGCCGACAAGTCTTCCCTCTTCAACAACTGGTATCACCCTCACCCCGTTCTCTATCATTATGGCCCTAGCATGAACTATCCTGTCTATCGGCATCACCTTAGGATAGGAGCTTCTCATCAAATCCCTGACAGCAGAGCTGTCTTTCAGCATCTTGACTATATCTGTCTCCGTTATTATCCCAACTAAATTGTCTCCTCTCATCACAGGAAGGCAGCTGAAGTCCCTCTCCAGCATTATCCTCTTTGCATCTTCCACCTTATCATCAGCCTGTATTGTTACAGCTGGCTCGCTCATCACAGCGCTCACATGTATCCTGCTAACAGGCACATTCCTGAACCTAGATGAGCCCAGCACATCAACTAGATCCCACATTGAAACTACTCCAGCAACTCTTTTTCCATCAACAGCTATTAAATGGGAGAAATCATGATCCAGCATGAGGCTTAATGCCTTTCCTACAGGGGAATCCTTCGATATGCAGACAGGGGGACTTGTCATCAGCTCCTCAACCTTCTTCTCTGCTAGAGACAATTGAAACACCCCTCACTATATCCCTCTTTGTCAGCACACCTATAAGCTTATCTCCATCTGCCACAGGAAGCCCCGTAACACCCCAGTCCAGCATCATCCTTGCAGCTTTTGCTGCATCAAGCTCTGGATTCAGCGTTGCCCTTATCTCCCTAGCCACTTCTGAAACTCTCCTTTCCTTTATCTCGCTGCTTATCCTTCCAAACTCAGAGTTAATGACCGAATATCCCTTTGCTCTCGATGTTTCATAGAAAAACAGATCCCTTTCTGTCAGAAATCCAACAGGTCTCTCCTTTGATGCAACTACCACGATAGCATCCTCCCTTTTCTTCGAGAAGAGCTTTAAAACCTTCTTGACAGGAAGAGTCTCCCTCACAAAAGTCGGGTTTCTCATCAAATCCCTGACCTTCAGTGCCCCTCTAAACCTCTCCGAGAAAAGCCTTGTCATATCTGTTTTTGTTATTATCCCAACTAACTCCCTGTTCAGCATGACAGGAAGACAGCTTACATTTCTCTCCACCATTATTCTTGCGGCCTCTGCGACAGTCTCCTCAGCTCCTATTGTCACGGGATCCTTGCTCATGTACCTCATCAAAAGCGCTGAGCTTTTGTCCCTCCACCTCCAAGGGGGACCTCCCGATGACACAGCTCTTATGATATCGGATATTGAGATCACTCCCACCGGAGCGCCTTTTTCATCCACCACCACTAGTCTGTGAACTCCTCTCTCAAGCATCAGATTTCTAGCCTTTCCGAGCGTATCATAAGGGGATATTGTGACAACAGGAGAGCTCATATAATCCTTTACCTTCATAATGGATCACCTCATGGAGCCCATCCAGTCCTCTGTCTTGCCTGCCTTAGCTTTTCCGATGCTATGAAGATTATGTGAGGGGCAACTCTCACTATATCCCTTGATGAAACTATCCCGACTATTTCACCCCTCGAGTTCACCACTATCAGCCTCCTTATATTCCTCTCAGCCATTATTCTTGCGGCCTCCATTACATCCACATTATCCCTTATTGTTATCGGGTTTCTCGTCATTATCTCCCCTATGACAATCTCTTCCGGTCTTTTTCCCATGGGATTTGCGACATACCTCGTGACTATATCCCTCTCCGTAACTATACCAGCTATTCTTCCATTCTCCATTACAACAACAGATCCTATGTTCTTGTCCCTCATAAGCCTTGCAACATCAGCAACAGAGGTGCTGGGAGATGCTGTTATCACATTTCTCGTCATTATCTCCCCTATGAAAAGGGAAACCTCAGGTTTTTCCTTTTTAGGAGGTATTGGAGCCCACATCTTCATCCCTCTATCTCCACGTCCCCAGGAGGCATTGCTCTTATTATCTCCTTTGGATCCAAGGACAACTTCATGCCCCCCATCCTTCTCTCCAACTCCTTCTTAATAACCTGTACTGCTTTTTCCCTTGTAATATTACCCGGTCTTATATTTAGATGAGCTATCATCCTCCACGAGGCGCTTGGAGGACTTGATATAAGTCTAAGCTCATCCTCATGCCTTATTATTCCTATTGAAAGCCTTAGATCAACCCTCCTGTATTCTCTCTTTCCCTCTATGAAGAAGGATCCCTTGGGTATGAACATGCCGGGTGGTGGATGTTTTCTCACCTGCTCACCTCTGACATAGTACACATCAGCTGAGCTGAGCTTTTCCCTCCATGCCCTAGAAAAACAAGCCGCAAAGACAGCTGCCTCCTCGATAGTGGCATCTCCAAAGCTCTTTCCATGACATTTCACGATGACAACGGCCCCTCCTGGCATGTCAACGTGGAAGAACAGGTCATCATCCTCCATGTGCTTGTTCACCAGAATCCTGTTCGTGTTCCTGTCCCTTCCAGCTAGCACCATGAGACCATCCGATGATATAAACCATCTGAAGTCATCGTACCACCTCTTCCTGTAAGTCAGAACCTCCCTCTCCTCCTTTTCTTCCTTAATTCTCTCAATCCCCTCAGCTTTTCTCTCAAGCTTTTTTGCCATCTCATAGTACTTCTGTGCATTCTTAACTGCATTAAGCGTGTAATCAAGCTCTATCTCAATGTTATTCAATGAGATGACAACGGACTTTCTGCTTCTATCAATTTTCATGACAGCTTGATCATCAAGACCTTTTCTCACCTTATCCAGAATGAGATCTAAGGCAGGAATATTGCTGAATATAAAATCTCCCATCTCCCTCATCCTTCTTGCCTCCTCCAGATATCTATTCCTCGTTTTCTCCAGTGATTCCTCCCTTTTCTCCCCTTTTTTCTCCTCCAAAAATCCCCAGAAGTACTCCTCAAGCATTCTCATAATATCATCGAATTCCTTATAATTGCTTTTCATATAATTTAATTTTATAAATGAAAAATCTATATAATTTCCATCCTGTAAATATATTACAGGAGTGGGGTTTCTCATTGCATTATACAGGTTTAAAATCTCCTTCTTCAAGAAGGATATCTCCTCCTCGCTCATCTCGGAAAGCTTTCTCATGGGATCAAGTCCTGTATTGCCGAGAACTTCGTTCATATATGGGGGGCCTATACCAAGGCTGGTAAGGGCCTTCCAAATCTCTATATCCATCTGCTCAATGCTATCGAGATCAAATTTGCTCTTTGGGACTAAATAAGGCTTTCCTCTTTCTATTTCTCTATCCCTGAACTTCCTGTAGCTTGATGCCAGCTCTATTATCCCATCTTCATTCGTAAGCACGAGGTTTCCCCTGCCGAAAATCTCTATATTTACTGAGAACTTCCCCTTCTCCGACGAGAAAAGAAGGGATACAACTCTTTCCATCCCTATCTGAGATACCTCAACAAGTCTTGAACCCTTTATCCTCCTTCTAACCGCCATAGCCAGCTTGCTTGGGACCTCTGGTTTCTCTATTCCTCTATCCGTGAGGAATATGCTTTTTCCTGGCAATATGACTAGTTCCTTTCTGCTCCCTATCCCATGGCTGAATGACATCGTGAAAAACTCTCCAACATGATAGAAGTTCTTCAGATAGCTTCCAGTGATCTGGCTCAGGTAATCCACTACTGCTTTGATCTCTATGCCCGTGAGACTTGATCTCCTCTCCATCAGGGAAGGAATACAAGCATGTTATAAAACTATTTGAGAGGAGAGAAAAACCAAGAATAGAATTTTCTAAGGGATTGGACTGAGCTCAGTTGTCCAGTAGCTAAATTTGCTTCTCTATTCAATATAAAAGCGAAAAGACATCTGATTTATCTAAACTCCCGTAAATTAGCGATGAAAATTGTCTGTAAAGTCCTCGAGGCTGAGGTGAAACAGTTATAAAAACTATCTATAATAGTGAGGCGGGTGGATACATTGAGCGATAAGGAAGCCATATTCTTCGTGAAGATAATCGCATCATGCCTTCTAGGCATGGCAGCAGGAATTTTCAAGATAAACGCCTATCTTGGGATTTCTCTCTTTGTCCTTCTCCTCTTCTTAACTGGATTCCTCTACTTTAGCAGTGGGAGGAGGGAGCTCGGGCTATACAGCGTCTACAGGGAAGGGGCCGGGACTGCTTTCTTGGGATTCATCCTGATGTGGTCACTATTTCTGACAATAGCTGGAGGAGGGATTACAGTGTATACAGCTGAGGCAAATGGCACAGGGATTTGTCCCTTGGTAAAAGTGGCTGGTCCTGGTGCTCTTGACTACAATATCTCATATGTCCGTCTCGGCGGAAAGCATGGCTGGCCACTGCAGGTGACAGATGTGCTTGATCTGTGGCTAGGCAGGTCTTTGAAGGAGGGAAGCACCACAATCGGGGGTTATGAAGTTGAGCTGAAGGACGATAAGTTCAACATCTCCCTCTATGTAAACCCCTCTTTTGAGCAGCATATCCGCCTTCTTAACTCAAATGTGAAAATGGAAAGAGGGACCTGCAAGATATATGGCAGGTTCAACATAACGCTCGAGGGAAACAGCTCCAAGGAGATATACCTAGGTGAGGCTCTTCTGAAGTTCTACTTCAATGGCTCAATGCTCAATATCCTGATAGAGGATGTGAAGCTTGGATCCAACTTGACATCAGAGGGCGTGAACATATTCTCAATTAAAGAGGGTGGAGTATCATATATATTTGTAGAGAGGCCTCCCAGAGTCACCAGAACGGCCAGAGTAGATGATGTTTATGTGATCGTCCTCACTCCATGAGGGGTCCTCATGGAGTATGAGTATCTGGATGTTGAGGGAGATATAGGCTTTGTTGCTAGGGGTAAAAGCTTGGAGGATCTCTTCAGGGCAGCCAGCTTGGCGATGTATAATGCGATGGTGGATGTATCAAGGGTTGGGAAGTCCATTTACAAGGAGATAGAGGTGTCAGCAAATGAGCTTGACATACTTCTTCATCACTGGCTTGAGGAGCTTCTCTTCATAACAGATACAGAGGGGCTTGTTTTCTCGTCCTTCGATGTTGAGATATGCAAAAACGGCGAGTTTAAGGCAAAGGGCAGGGCCTATGGCGAAAAACTAAACCCAGATTTGCACGAGATTAGAACAGCAGTGAAAGCAGTTACCTATCATAACTTAGAGCTGAAGCCTGAGGATGATGGCTGGAAAGCTGTGGTAATCTTGGACGTCTGATCTTATCAATTGTTTTTGAAAGTTTTTATAGACCACATTGTCAGCTCAACTGTTGGATGTCCTAAGTTTAGGGTGGACTAGATGCCTAGAAGACATGGATCCCTACAGTTTAGACCTAGGAAGAGAGCTGAGACGACCAAAGTCAGCTTTAGAAGTTACCCTGAGCTGAAGGAAGGACCGAAGCTTGGAGGATTTCCAGGATATAAAGTTGGAATGCTACATCTCATAGCGATAGAGGATAGGCCGGGCAGGCCGACAACAGGAACTGAGATTGCAGTACCATCAACTGTCATAGAGACACCTCCGGTGAATGTTGTTGGAATAAGAGCATATAAGAGGGAGCTAAGTGGATTAAAGCCTATTGCAACAGGGCTCATTGTTGAAAAGGATGATCCTCTTTCCAGGCTCTTTCCAATAGGAAATGGGATAAAGAACTTTGACAAAGCCATGGAGGCGATAGAAGGGAGGAAGGAGGAAGTGGGATCCCTCAGGCTCATCCTGAGGACCAATCCCCAGATGGCAGGGGGGCTCAGCAAGAAAGTGCCTGAGCTTTTGGAGGTTCCGATCTTAGGTGGAAGCATTGAATCTAGGATAGATTATGCGAGAAATGTCGTTGGAAACACGATCAGAGTTATGGATGTTTTTAGAGAGGGTCAGTTAATTGACATAACTGGAGTGACAAAGGGAAAGGGATTCCAAGGAGCTGTTAAGAGATTTGGAATAGAGATGCTTCCTCACAAAGCGGGAAAAGGGAGGAAGAAACCAGGAAGCCTTGGATCCAGGCATCCACCTTACATAACATGGAGAGTGCCGAGGCCAGGACAGCTTGGATATCACAAGAGAACTGAGTACAACAAGAGGATAATGAAGATAGTGCCAGCGGAATACGAGAATGGAGTTCCGATCAAACTTGTTGAGGATCTGAACCCGCCAGGAGGATTTATCAACTATGGTCTTGTGAGGAGCGATTGTATAATAATATCAGGATCTGTCATGGGTCCGCCGAGAAGGTTCATCATGATGAGACATCCAATAAGGCCTCCTTCCTATGAGCTTGGCAAACCGAAGATAGTTCACATAAGCACAATAAGGGAGGTGTCCTCATGATAGTAAGAAAGGTTTACAGCATAGATGGCTCTGTTGTCGGTGAAGTACAGCTACCCAGCTTATTTGAAACTGATATAAGGCCGGATGTGATAAGAAGAGTTTATCTCTCCATTCTAACTGCATCAATACAACCACAAGGAAGGGATAGGTATGCAGGCTTGAGGACAAGTGCTGAGTCATGGGGGGTAGGTCATGGAGTGGCAAGGGTTCCAAGAGTTAAGGGAAGGGGATATTCAGCTGCAGGAAGGGCAGCAAGAGCGAATCAAGCTGTTAAAGGAGTGAGAGTGGGAGCTCCTAGAGTTGAGAAAGTTGTCCTGGAGAGAGTCAACAAGAAGGAGAAGCGCCTTGGGCTGATATCAGCTTTAGCTGCAACAGCTTCAATAGAGCTTGTATCAAGAAGGCATAGGCTGAATGGAGTAAAAGAAGTCCCAATAGTGATGACAGATGAAGTTGAGGAGATAAAAAAGACAAAGGATGTTGAAGATCTGCTCATAAAATTGGGCCTTCAGAATGAGCTAGAGAGGCTTAAGAGAAGGTTTAAGAAGATAAGAGCTGGAAAGGGGAAGTACAGGGGAAGAATAAGGAAAAGGGCAAGAGGTCCTCTCTTTGTTGTTCTGAAGGATGATGCTTCTCTGAGGCTTTCAGCTAGAAACATACCCGGAGTAGAAGTTGTTCCCGTGAGAAATCTTAGCGTGATAGATCTAGCCCCTGGAGGGGTTCCTGGAAGGCTTACCATATGGAGTAGATCCTCTCTGGAGTTCCTGAGCAGGAACATAGGGGTGATCGGATGAGGGATCCGTATTCAATACTTATAAAACCAGTTGCTTCAGAGAAAGCCATAAAAATGGCTGAATCTGAGAACAAACTTGTTTTTATAGTTGATAGAAAAGCCAAGAAGCCTGAGATAAAGGAGGCTGTTGAAAAAGCTTTTAATGTAAAGGTGATAAAAGTGAACACTTATATAGCACCTGATGGCAGGAAGAGAGCAATAGTTAGGCTGAGCCCGGAGTTCAAGGCCACGGATATAGAGGCACAGCTTGGCATAACAGTGGGGTGATGTGATGGGAAAGAGAATACTGGTGCAAAGGAAGGGAAGAGGGGGAATACAGTTCAGAGCGAGGGATCATCTCAAGCTGGGAGATGTAAAATATCCTGCAGCTTCGGAGGAGACAATTAGAGGAAGGATAAAGGCCTTTCTTCATGAACCCGGGAGATGGACCCCTCTTGCAGTTCTGGAGCTTGAAGATGGGTCAGAAATGCTGTATTTGCCACCTGAAGGAGTTCATATAGGACAGATAATAGAGATAGGACCCGAAGCAAGTGTTAAAACTGGGAACGTTCTTCCCTTGAGTAGGATACCAGATGGTACATTAGTGTGCAATGTGGAGATAAGAAAGGGGGATGGCGGCAGGATAGCGAGAAGGAGCGGGGCATATGCCGTTGTCTTCTCTCACGAAGGAAATAATGTGATACTCAGGCTTCCATCCAGAAAGGAGAAAGTGGTTTCGGCTGAGAACAGGGCAACAATAGGAATAGTTGCTGGAGGAGGAAGGATGGAAAAGCCCTTCCTGAAGGCGGGGATAAAGTACTACAGGGAGAGGGTCCACCCAAAGAGGTGGCCTGTTGTCAGAGGAGTTGCGATGAATCCAGTATCCCATCCACATGGAGGAGGATCGCATAAGAGACCAGGAAAACCGACTACTGTTGCAAGAGGTGCTCCTCCTGGGAGGAAAGTCGGTCATATAGCCGCAAGAAAGACTGGAAGAGGGAAGAAGAGGGCAGGGATAGTGAAATGATTTTTATACAACTAAAGTTTTCAGCGGTAAGAAGCAGCTTTTCGATGGGAAAGGTTAAATATGCTGGATGCCTTTGTAATCATAGAAGGTAGTTCGGCATGAAGCTTGTTAAGAAGGGAAAAAGCTTCGATCCCAGAGATGAAGTACTGAAGGTACTGCAGAAAATCGGTTTTAACATAACGCTAGAGGAGAAGATAAGAGGATCCTCAGGGATCTATCATCAGATCGATTTTCTAGCGGAAAAAGGCGATAAAAGAATTGCTATATCAGTGCTTGATGGTGATATCAACATGAGAAGGGCGATGAGCCTGAGCCTGAAAAAGCTTGATATGGGCCTAGATTACATAGTGATATCTGGGGAAATTCCCGATGAGATAAAGTTCATGCTGAAGGAGTCCGGTATTATCATAATAGATAATTTTAATTTTAATGAGCTGGAGGAGAAATTAAAGAAGCTCCTCTGATAGATTTTTTATACGGGTTTCCTCTTTCATGAAGGGAGGATGATGTCATGTCCAAGGAGTTCACCCTAAGGGGATATACATTAGATCAGCTGCAGAAAATGTCAATATACGATCTAGCACCTTTACTAAATGCTAGGGCTAGAAGAACTCTGAAAAGGGGTCTTTCTCCTGAGAACAAAAAGTTGCTCGAGAAGATAGAGAAATACAAGAAGCTCGGGATAAACAAGGTGATAAGAACTCATAGGAGAGATATGATAGTCCTGCCCAGCATGGTAGGGATGAAAATAGCTGTTCACAATGGAAAGGAGTTCGTGGAAGTTGAGATAACTCCTGAGATGATAGGACATTATCTTGGCGAATTTGCGATGACAAACAGGATAGTGAAGCACAGCAAACCAGGAAAAGGAGCAACAAGGTCAAGTAAGTTCCTTCCTCTTAAGTGATCTGGCCGGGGTAGCCTAGTCCGGACCAAGGCGCCGGCCTTGAGAGCCGGTGGCCCAATCGGGCCTCGTGGGTTCAAATCCCACCCCCGGCGTATACCCGGAGCCAATGGCTCCGGGTTCTGAGTTTATGGAGGAGTGATATCATTATCCCAGTAGCTTTCCTCTAATTAATTTATCAAAAATTCCTTTTTAATATAATCCAAAATAAAGGTACTATAAAACTTATACACCAGAACTGTTAACTTCGGCTTCTTCATGCAGAATAGTGAAATAACAATCACTTAGACAGCATCACTATGCTTATTTTCACATCCTCCGGCAGGGAGATTTCCATCATCCTTCTGACAAATCTGTTGTCTGGATTTGGTATGTCTATTATCCTCTTATGAATTCTCATCTCAAACTTATGGTATGTGCTTGTTCCCTCACCTGAGGGGTTCTTCAATGTAGTCACTCTCAACCTCTTTGTGGGCAGAGGAATGGGGCCCTTAATTCTTATCCCCATTTTCTCGGCTATGTCCTTTAGCTGTCTAGATACCTCTTCTAAGCTCCTTGGGTTTGTGCTGATGAGCTCAACCCTCAGGGTATCCATTGAATCACCTGATCAAAAAAGGAGAGAGTTTATTTCTTCTTCTCCATTGGCACTACATCCAATACTATCCCAGCAGCTACCGTTATTCCCATGTCCCTGACAGCAAATCTGCCTAGAGGTGGAAAGTCCTTGAATCTCTCTATGACAAACGGCTTGAGAGGCTGAAATCTGACCACAGCAGCATCTCCTCTCTTTATAAATGCGGGATTCTCCTCCAAGACCTGTCCTGTCCTTGGGTCTATCTTCTTCTCTATAGCCACTAACTTGCACGCCATGTGCCCTGTGTGAGCATGAATGACAGGGGTATAGCCCGGAGCTATCGCTGTTGGGTGCTGCAGAACCACTATTTGAGCTGTGAACTCCTTCACAACAGTCGGAGGATTGTTCACATGCCCTATCACATCCCCTCTCCTTACCTCATTTCTCTCAACTCCTTTCACGTTTATCCCTATGTTATCACCTGGTTCAGCCTTCTGCAACGGCTCATGATGCATCTCTATGCTCTTCACCTCAGCTGTTTTGCCAAGAGGCTCTATTATTATGCTGTCTCCAGGCTTGAGAACTCCTGTCTCAACTCTGCCGACTATCACAGTTCCGACTCCCTTTATGCTGAAGACATCCTGAACTGGAAGCCTTAGAGGCTTGTCTAGAGGCTTTGGAGGCGAGGTGAAAGTGTCAAATACTTCATACAGAGTCGGTCCATCGTACCATGGGGTCTTATCGCTCTTTTTTGTCACATTGTCTCCTTTCCACCCGCTTGTCGGGACGAAGTGGATCTTTGAGGGGTCATATCCAACTTTCTTCAGCAGATCAGCAACTTTTGCCTTTACCTCTTCATATTTCTCCTTGCTGTAGTTAACGGTCTGGTCGTCCATCTTGTTTATAGCAACTACAAGCTGATTTACACCCAGTGTCTTTAGGAGGAATGCATGTTCTATCGTCTGTGCCTGAACTCCCTCTCCATGTTTAGCGCTTACAACTAAAACAGCTGCATCAGCTTGGCTTGCGCCTGTTATCATGTTCTTCACGAAGTCCCTGTGTCCAGGAGCATCTATCACTGTTATCATCTTATGAGGAGTCTCTATCTTCATGTGAGCCAGATCTATTGTGACTCCTCTCTCCCTCTCCTCCTTCAACCTATCTGCAAGCCATGCCAGCTGTGCCTCTCCAGCTACCTCTGCTGGAGGAAGCTCCTTGACCAAACCGAGGTCAAGGAGTATTCTTCCGACTAAGGTGGATTTTCCATGGTCCACATGTCCGACGAAGATCAGGTTAATATGCTCCTTCTCAGGCATCCAGACACCTCTTCACAATCACCAACTTTTCCCAGCGATAGGCAGTGCCCACATTTTTAACCTTTGTGGAAAGGTATAAAAGAAAATATCATGTTATAAAATGAAGAAATTATTATTAAGATCTCTGGTGGCAAGGGGATAGGTGTGGAATTTGATCTACAGCGCTCAGCTTGAGGAAAGGGTAAAAGAGCTCATATCTCCATACGTCAACAGGGGATCAAGAGCATTGCTTAACGTGCTCTCCGAATACAGAGGATCCATCTTCTATGAACCACTTCTCGAGGCAACAAGAGGAGGAAAGATGATAAGACCTGTGCTCCTCTACCTGGGAAATGAGATAGGCGGGCCCAGAAGAGATCCGGATCCTGCAGCTGCAATGGTGGAACTTCTGCACACAGCATCCTTAATACATGATGATATAATAGATGGAGATCAATCTAGGAGGGGATTTCCCTCCTTTCACAGGAGATATGGGCTGGAGCTCTCCATATTGATAGCTGATTTCATTTTATCAATTGTTCTGAGGATAAGCTCGATGTATGGCTGCGATATAAGCGATATAGTCGCTGCTGCAACGAGGCTCATGAGCGAGAAGGAGGCTGAGGAGAGTCAATTAGTTAGAAAAAAGGAGATAATATCATTTGAGAGATATATGGATATAATATATGGAAAGACAGCAATACTTTTTGAGACAGCCCTGAGGATAGGCGGCATGCTCTCCGCAAAGGAAAGGCTGGCCGAGGATCTTGCATTGATAGGAAGGAACATGGGCCTGATATACCAGATGAGAGACGACCTCAACGATTGGGAGAGAAAAGAGGAGCTATCCCATCTAATAGATTCTTCAGATCCCAGGACTGTTATATCGAGGAAGATAGACGAGATAAGGGAGGAGACTATCTATATCCTTGAAAAACTTCCCTCCTCTAGGGCAACAGAAGTGCTGAGCTTATTGTTTTCTTATATATCTACTTAGATTTTAATAAAAATAAATAAAGGACTATAATCTCTAATATTGATACAGTTATAGCTATGCTGTGTTCATGCATTAAAATGGGAGTTATGAATGCTTCCACAAATCCTGCTATAAACAAGAGGACTGCAGATAGCACTACTAAATCAGAATATCTCATTGCCACCTCCTTTAATGACTCATATCTGCTTTTTTCTCCAGGAAATATCAATGAGAGGCCCATCTTTATGCCGATAGAGCTTGCTATCAGTATGGCTGTCACCTCCATCACGCCATGTGGGAGCACCGCGGAGAGGAAATCAAGGGCTCTGCCCTCTCTCATTAGCAGGCCTCCCACGCTGCCCAGTATCACTCCGTTAATCGCTGTAACGGAAGGAGAGGCTATGATAAGGGGACCTCCTCCATACAAAAGCAACCATACTTTAATATTATTTAAAATTATCATAATCGCTGTTACAAATGGACCTGGCATGCTTATGTTCTCTTTTCCCATGAGCTCCTTCAGCTGGCTCACTATATCGCTCGGCATCCACATAGCAAAGAATGCTGAAAACAACAGGATGAAAAAAGATGCCAGAAAGAACGGTGTTATCTCCCTGAACAGCCTTGGAGAGTCCCACATTGACCTCAAAAGAATGTTAAGTCTAAAGGGCTTGGTATATCTCTCAGCTTCATCTATTCCCCTAAGCACTCCTGCTTTGATGGAAAGGGATCGTCTTTCCTCTTGGGAAAAGGCAAATAGGGATGCTTTTTCCAGTATATCGACGAAGTCCTGCTGAGAGAGAATACTTCTTGCTGGGATGTATCCAGCCAGCACAGAAAAAGCTAAAATGGAGCATGGATCATCGCTGCCAATTGTCTCCATAGATCTCCTCTTTATCTCATCGATTTTTATCCCCCTTTCTATATACTTTATTGTATTTTCCAGTTTTTCTGCTGGAAATGTACTTGCTTTCTCCTTTATCTTATCTATAAGGGCTTCAGCAACAGCTAAATCCATTGAATATGCTCCACCTTCTACCATTTTCCTCTTTTTGTACTCCTCAGGACTTATTACTCTTACAGAAAGCCTCCTCTTTGAGACAACAATGGTTCCAGCTGCTCCATCGCCGATTCTCCTCCTGTCCTTGTTCAGCACCATGGGAAGGTAGAGAAGGGAGGCGTCTGCCATCCTGATTATGTTCCTCACAAGTGCCTGTCTGTAACTAATTGGCCTAAAGGAGTCAGAATCTAGGATATATAAGTTCATCATCTTTTTTCCAGGACTTGTTGAAAGAGCTCCCTCGGTCAGCGAATAATATAGAGTCATCAGCACAACAGCAGAGGATGTCGCTAAAGAGAACTGCACAAAAAGAGAGTATTTGGCCGTAAAAATGAATATAGGCATGCTGATGACGGAGATTATCATGAGATCTATGATACCGGCCATAAGCCTCTGCGCAACAGTTGCATAAGGAACTTCTATCAAGGACCACCTCCTATCCCTTTGGTCAGTGCATCTTAAAAACAATCTTGATTCAAGCTTTATAACAGTTATAGCTATTATCAAATTTCGCCGGAAAAACCACGCTATTCATAGTAAGTGGTGAAAAGCTTAAAAATAAGAAAGTCCTGTTGCTTTGGGATGTTCCCCCTCCCCGGGCAAATGTTGGAAGCCCACAGGCTCAGCTGTGGGCAGCTCACTAATGCGCGATGATGATACGAGCATCGACCGATAAGTGAGGTGCCCAACTCACTCTGAGCGCAAAAATAAAAAAGAGAGGGTCATATCAGCTGTTTCTGAGACCCATCCTCCTTTATCTCATATATGTGAATTATATTCACAGGACAGGCCTGCGCAGCATCCATGTTGCATCCCAGGTCATCCAGCTCCGTCTTGACTGGAGAGGCAAGACCATCATCAGCTATGTACCAGTTATCGGGGCAAAGGGATGCACAAACACCATCAGCTATGCAACTCTCTCTATCCTGAACTATCTTGTACTTGGCCATATGATCACCACCGCTCATTGCTGGGATAAATATTTTAACTTTTTCTTGCTGCAAATATGCTTCACAGTTAAGTACTACACTTCAGATCTGCTCTTTCCTCAATATACTCCTTTATCCTTCTTCTCTCCTCCTCCGGTAGGCATTTGTTCAGATAATCCATGAATGCAACCAGCCTTTTAGCTGTCTCCACGTTTACCCCATGCTCCACATGGCATGCCTCCTCTCTGGCCTCATCCTCCGGCACGCCAAGAAAGTTCACAAGGAATGAGTAGAAATCCCTCTCTATTCTGTCCAGAATTTCTGCTATTCTCTCCCCATCCTCCGTTAGCTCAATGCTTCCATATCTGCTATACTTGACTAAGTTCATCTTGGCGAGCCTTTTCATCGCACCTGTCACACTAGGAAGCCTCACATTTCTCTCTCTGGCAAGATCTCCTATTCTAATCTCCTTTTTCCCGCTTTTCTTCAGTCTATATATTGATGTAAGGTATTCCTGCAGTCCTGGTGTTATATCAGAGTTTCTCACACGTTAAACGATCATAACTTTCTAAAAAGCTTTGCTTTAGATGAAATTTAAATTATTATTTTTAAAAATTCTTGACGATAGAAGCTCCCATGGACATTAAAAGTTAAATACTGCTTAGGCAGTAGGAGCGTGCAGTAGCAGGTGGTGACATGGGAACAGTAAAGGAGAAGAACATAAAGAGGATCGCATACAAGCTGGTGAAGGAGTACTCTGACCTGTGGACAACGGATTTTGAGCACAATAAAAGGATTCTCAATGAGATAGCTGAAATAAAGTCAAAGGTGTACAGGAACAGAATAGCAGGCCATATAACAAGGCTGAAGGTCAGGGAGATAAGAGGAACCCTAGTCTAATCTCTCTATCAAATTGAAAGGAATTCTGAGTTATCTCTTTAGCAAATTTTAGATATCCCTTAAGATAACTGCTTCATCTTTTGCCTCTTCGAAGTCTTGCTAAGTAGTTTTTGTTCCTCATTCCAAGAATACTATATGTTATCTCTCCCCAAAACTATCGGCAGCAACAATCACATGCACAGGCTGAACTAAGTTATAAAACTATGGGTTTTGAGATCTTTCATGGTCATTTTCCTCGATTTCAACAATTCCATCAGAAGGGCTTTTCTACTCGAGGATGCATGTGAATGTGGTGTGGCAATTGAGGTTCAGAAGAGTTGGAGTGATCGGTCAGGGATACATAGGCTTGCCAATAGCTGTCCTCTTAGCTAACTCTGGCGTAGAGGTAGTTGGATATGATGTGGATAGATCGCTCGTTGAGGAGCTCAGAAAGGGAATAACAAGATTAAATGAGAGGGATCTGAAAGACCTTCTGAAAAAGGCGATATCGACCGGAAAATACAGGCCGAGTTACAAAAAAGAGGACTTAATGGGGATAGATGCAGCAATAATAGCCGTTCCAACACCAAAGTTCTCGGATGGAAATCCGGATCTGAGCTTTTTAGAGGATGCAATAAGGACAGCAGCCCGTTGTGTGGGAAAAAATGGGCTGATAGTTGTGGAGAGCACGCTTCCTCCGGGCTCAAGTGGGATGATAATGAACTGGCTCAAGCAGGAGGAGAGAAGCGATCTGATGATAGCATACTGCCCTGAGAGGGCACTGCCCGGCAGATTGATAGAGGAGATAACTGGAAACACTAGGATAATAGGAGCTGACTCTCTTGAGGCAGCAAGAGCTGCAGAGGATCTTTACAGGCTTTTTATCAGGGGAGACATAGTTCACACATCCTTCAGGACAGCAGAGGTAGTCAAATTGGTGGAAAATGCATACAGGGATGTGAACATAGCTTTCTCCAATGAGGTTGCCAGAATATGCGAATTGCTCGGGGTAGACTTCTGGGAGGTCATGGAGCTTGCAAACAGACACCCAAGAGTTAATCTCCTAAGAGCTGGACTGGGAGTTGGAGGACCCTGCCTGACAAAGGATCCTCTCTTTCTCTATCATGCCGGGAGGAAGTTGGGATATGAGCCCCTCATGATATTTGAGGCCAGAAATGTGAATGATTCCGGCCCCTACAGATATGCTAGAATAGTTCACGAGGTCATGGATCTCGTTGGGTGCAATGGAAGAAGGAGGATAGCTGTCCTAGGTGTCACATACAAGGAAGGGGTATCCGACACAAGGGAGAGCCCATCGGAGAAGTTCATAAAGTTCTTCTTAGAGAAAGGATATGATGTGGTGGTGTACGATCCCAGATCAGATGAGACATTTGGGGGAGCTAGGGCAGGGAGCATAGAGGAAGCAATATCTGGATCGGATTGTGTTGCTCTTCTGGTAGGTCATCCAGAGTTCAGAGATCTCGAGATATCCAGAATAAGATCCCTTTCTGGGAGGGATAACTTGATCCTGTTCGATGCCACGGGAATTTTAAGACATCAAGATAAAAAGGGTGTTATATACATAGGAGTGGGCTTACCTATTCCATATCCTGCAATTAAGAGGATGGAAAAGATATATCCTCATAAAGGTCTATCAGGAGAAGTTTAAAGATTTATAGCCTGAAGGAGTCAAGTAAGATGCTGTAGATATCCCGAATCTCGATCTTTCTCCCTTCTATGCTCGAGAAAAGGTAATAGGAAAATGGATCAACAATCACTAGCATATCTGCTCCGAGATCAGAGGCAGTTTCCATGATTTTAGATGAGACGGATTTCATCAAGTCTTGAGATATCGTGTATGCAAGGGAAAATCCGCAGTCCATGCAACACCAATCGGGCAGATCAACAACATCATATCCGGCAATCTCTAGTATGTTCCTCGCCTTATCTGTAAAGGAATCCCTGCACGATCCTATAAGAGCTGCTTTTCCTGACCTCCTCTTTATTGCCTCTAGATCCTCAGGTACCATCTCAAGGAGATAATGGGAGCTCAATCCAGACTCCTTAAAGCTCTCTTTGCACGAGATACATGGAGTGACTATGTCCTCAAAACCCTCTATCTTGGATCTTGCTCTCATGAGAACCTCCTTATATGCATCCACATGTCCAGCTATCTTCAGAGGATAACCACAACATGGTTCAGCTGATTCTAAAAGGCCTAGATCATCTTTAACAACTTTCTTTGCCACCATATATGCTGAATTAGCCATATCCTGAGACCTTGTTGTCCAGCATCCAGCGAAGAAAAGATGTTTCTTTGGCCTGGCGGATCTCCTCACTTGGATCCACTTTCCCTTGTCCCAAGAATCCCATGGATGATCATTTACCTCTATGTTCCTTCTCATTCGGGCTATATTGTATGGAGGCACATATCCAGCTCTGATAAGCTCCTCCCTTATCCTGATCATCAAGCCTGCTATGTCTATGTTCAGCGGGCAATATTTGTTGCATACAGTACATGAGCCGCACAGATAAAGATGCTCTATTGAGTTTATTGAGAGCTGTGCGACTTTGGTGTTTATGGCCCTGACAATGTTAATTCTCGATCTTGGACCCGAGCTCTCCTTTCTCTCAGATGCATGAAACAAGGAACAGCCCTCATTACATGCCCCACATGAAATGCATCTCGATATCTCCCTCCAAGTTCCCTCGGAGAGCATGATCACTCCTCCTCTGGCATGAAAATAGGGTTCATCATGAAGTTTGGATCAATGCATCTCTTCACTTTCTCGAAAAGCTCCCTGTTATCCAGGCTTTTGAGCTTCAAACCGGCCATATTTGTTCCTGTTCCTGTGCCGAAACCGAAAATAGCTTGTATCTCAGATAACTGATCTATTGCCATTTTCAATGCTCTTTCAGCTCTTTTCATCTCTTTTTCATCAGAGAAGTCATATGTGAACCCGGTTAAGATCCAGTTCATGCCGGGATTCACCATGGTAACTGTCTCAAGTTTCATCCTCGATCCTATTGCATCTATCCTGCTTATGGACTCAAATATGCTGTCCCTTGGCACGGTAAAGCTGAGAAAGCTAGCAGTTCTGCATGTGGATTTCAATCCCTCTATCAGATATCCCCTTCCCTTCCATTTCGGGAGGTACATTGGGTCATATTCCTCAACATCGATTTTCAGGGCTCCCTCTCTTTCAGCTATGGATTCTATCTTCTTATGTATTTCATCCTCTCTTTGAGGTGCTTTGAGCAGCATGTGAACTCTAGCTCCCATACTAACCTCTTTTCCTCCCAACTCAAATAAATCCCTGTAGTAGAACTCAAATCCAAGCAATGGAATGCCAGATGCGTCGACAAGGGAGTGCATCTCAATGGCATCCTCTACATGGGGCACATCTATTTCATAGAGCAATAGCCTCTCAGGTCTCCTGTAAAGCCTTATCTTAACTTTTGTTATTACACCAAGGGATCCCTCTGTTCCAATAAATAAGCTCTCAATCCCTCTAGCCCCTATTGTGGTTGATCCCAGCTCCATTAAGCTTCCATCTGGCAAAACAACTTCTAAGCCCAGCAATGTGCTTCCGGCTGTGCCATATGCGAGAGATAAGGGGGAAGCTGAATCCTCTGCTATAACCCCTCCAAATGTCGAGAGGGAGAGTCCATCTGGATCTATTGGGAAGAAGAGATCCTTTGGAAGATTTTTCAGGAGATTGCCGATCTGAACTCCTGATTCAACTGTTGCTGTGAGATCCTCCTCATCTATCTCGAGAATTTCACCCATCCTCCTTGTCTCTATCAGAACTCCTCCCTCAGCTGGGCATCCCACAAAAGAAGTCCCATTTCCCCTAACAAACACCTTTTTTCTCTCATCAGATAAGCTTTTCAAGATAGATGATACCTCCTCCGGATCAGAAGGTCTTATGATGGCATCCGGTTTACTGAAGTTGTTGAACATCGTGTAGGAGTAAGATATAAGGTCTACATCAGATGACAATATATTGCCTCCCTCGCTCTCAAGCATCTAGAATCACCGGACAATTAGAAACAATGTTATCGTTGGCAGACATTAAATTACTGGAGGAAAAATATAAAAGTTTCCCTCGTTTTCAGATAAAGTTAAGAGCTTGCTGTGGCACAGCTGAATATGCACTTGAGGACCCCCTTATATGAGGATCATGCCTCTCTCGGTGCAACTTTCACAATATTCAATGGATGGGAGATGCCACTTAAGTACACTAGCTCAATAGAGGAGACCCTCTCCGTGAGAAATGATGTAGGAGTATTCGATGTATCCCACATGGGCAGGCTCTTCATATCAGGAAAGGACTCCCTCAGATTTCTCCAGCTTGTCTGCACAAATGATGTAGATGTGGAGATAGGAAGAGGGAGATACACACTGATACTAAATGATAGAGCTGGCATAATGGATGATGATACTGTTTTCAGACTTTCTGATGACAGATTCCTCATGGTTGTGAACGCTGGAAGCAGGGATAAAATACTCTCTTGGCTCAACAGAGTGAAGGAGGAAAGGGGCTTTGATGTCGAGATAGAGGATGAAACTATGAAGACAGTGATGGTAGCAGTTCAGGGACCGAGGAGCAGGGAGATAACTGAGGATCTTCTGGGAAAGCTCGATATAAAGAGGTACAGGATGGCTGAAAGCTCATTCAATGGCTTGCCTGTTCTTGTCAGCAGATCTGGATACACAGGGGAGGATGGATATGAGGTCATATTCAGGGATGTGAAAAAAGGCATCCTATTCTTCAGAGAGATTGTGAAAAGAGGGGCAAAGCCCTGCGGGCTGGGGGCTAGGGACATACTCAGGCTGGAGGCAGGAATGTGCCTATATGGCCAGGACATGGACGAAAGCACCACACCAAAGGAGGCAGCATTGGAAGCGGTTGTCAGCTATGAAAAGGAGTTCATAGGAAAAGAGGCACTTTTAAACAGAGTTCCTGATAAGATAAGGGTTGGAATAAAGAGCACTAGCAGAAGAAGTCCCAGACATGGAGCAAAAGTGATAAAAAATGGAGAGACTGTCGGATATGTCACAAGCGGAACATATAGCCCGACTGTAAACTCAGGAATAGGGATGGCATATCTAAGACCCGATCTCTCTTCAGTGGGGACAGCTCTTCAAGTTGATGTAAAAGGGGATCTGATAGATGTTGTTGTTTCGGAGATGCCGTTTTATGACACGAGCAAATATGGCTGGAGGAGGATCAAAAGCTAGTTCTACTTGTTCAAAGTCCCGATCACCACATGGCTGACGGTCTTTGCCAGTCTTCTAACCTCTGCTATTCTCACCTTATCCCCCTCTTTCACAGTTATGCAAGGAGGTAGATGAGCATGTATCTTTGATGTCCTCCTCTCATACCTGTTGTATTTCTTGGAGTAAAGGAGGTACTCCACGAGAACTGTGACAGTTCCTGTCATCCTAGTTGAGACCACCTCGCCCTCAAGAATTCCCTTTCTTAAACTTATTTTCCCATGCCAAGGGCAGTTCTTATCATTGCATTCAGAAGAAGGGGGATTTACATCCCTAACAATGTAATCAGGGAGCTTTCTCATGCTCATATCCTTTTCACCCTCTCCTCAGGTCTTCCTATCAACTTTGTGCCATAAACATCAAAGACACCATCATCAAGCTTCATTCTGAACACCCTATCCCTTTTCTCCACCTTCTTTCTTCCTCTTCTTGTATCAAGTATTAAAAGGTTCATCGTCTCATCCACAACTCTCCCCCTCATCCCAATTTCATATGGATTTGGCGAGAACACAACTTCCACCTCCAGACCTATTATCTCATGATACAGTATGTTGCTTCCCTTCCTCATCTTGTTATTCCTCTCTCCCTCAACACAGTGAGAATTCTTGCAATCTCCCTTCTTATCTCCCTTCTTAAGTGAGTTTTCTCTCCTCCAGTTCCTCCTGTTGAGAGCTTGTATCTCTGCAGGAAGAGCTCCTTTCTCAGCTCACTTAACCTGTTAAGCAGTTCCTCATTGCTCATTTCCCTCAGGACTGACATTTTCTTCATGGTCAACTTTCTCAACCTCCTCCTTTTCCTTCTCCGCCTTGATCCTCTCGAGGATCTCGGCTATCTTCTCCTCTTTTATCAGAACTCTATCCGGCATCGATTCTATCGGCTTGACCAATCTAACTCTGACTCCCATCACTCCCTGAGGGAGAAGAATGTGCTCAACGGCGTAATCGACATGGCTCATCACATCCTCGCCGCACCTGTAAATCACTCCCGCCCTAAACCTCTCCTCCCTAGCCCTCTGGCTTCCAAACTTTCCTGCTATTTTTATCTCTATTCCCCTTGCTCCAGAGGATAGGGCTCTGTTTATAGCCATGAATGCCACTCTTCTGTGTTTCTCGCCCCTCATTATCCTAGATGCGATGAAATGAGCTATTATCCTAGCTGAGAGGAACGGTTCCTCAACTTTCTCAGCCCTTATATAGGGATTTTCAAACCCAAATCTCTCCTTAAGGATGTCTGTTAGCTTTTTGCTTAGCTTTCCGGATTTCCCTATAACTATCCCAGGTCTCTCCACATATATAGTTATTATCTCCCTTAGGGATGTCTCCACAAGCTTCACATCATGAAATCCAGCCCTTTCCAGATATTTGCTAAGAAACTCCTTCAGAGCAGCTTTTCTCCATCCCTCCTGAATTATCCTCTTGTAAACAGGAAGATTCTTGCTGACGCTCATCCTCTCTCCTCCACAACAACTTCAACATGAGTAAGCTGCTCTATCCTAGGGGTAGCTCTTCCCATTGCTCTGTAGAATATTCTTCTCAGCTTTGGTCCCTGCTGAGCAGCCACATGCTTTATATAGAGGGAATCAGCATCTAGACCCTTTTGTATTGCATTGTACTCCGCATTTGTCAGAATTTTGAGCATCAACTTTGAGGCCTTCACGGGATATCTCCCTATCTTCCATCCAGAGAGCTGTTTTCTGTGGCCTACGCCCTTCTTATACCTTTTGAACGGTATGGGCCTCTTCATAGCAATTACCTCCTCTAGCAGAGCCTTTGCCTCAGATAGCTTCATTCCCTTTATCGCTCTGGCTAGTTCCACCATCTCCTTAAAGGAGACTCTCAGATCTCTGCCTGATGCTCTGGCTTCATTCTCCCTCAGCTCAGCTCCATAAGAGTAGCCGAAGTCGGGCAATCCAATCACCACATTTATCCTTATACCCTGTCCTGTGGAACGAGAATTAAAATATTTTCCCCAGAGGGTACAAATGTATAAAGTAGCTGCAGGCATGATTCTTTCAATTTTGAAGCATAGACGTTGTTATAAATGAACTTCACAACAATTTTTCACCTCAGAAATTACGGTGGCACTCGAAATCTTTTTTCTATTATTTTGAATATGTATGTTGCAATTCCCTCGATTGCGAGATACGTTATGGCTAGCGCAGAAAATATCTCCACAGATCTAAAGTATATAGAATTAAAAGTCTTTGATACAGAAAACATCTCCTGAACTCCTATCGCAAAGGCCAATGAGGAGTACTGGATCATGTATGCTATCTCGTTTGATATGCTCGGAATGGCCCTTCTGATGGCCTGAGGAAGTATTATGTACAGAATTTCTTGGAACTTTGTCATCCCAATAGATCTGGCTGCTAGCGACTGTCCTTCCTCCACAGATAGAATGGAGCCTCTCACGTACTCAGATATATATGCTCCGCTACAGAGCACAAAGCCTGTTACTGCAGCCCAAAACGGGGAGATATATATTCCAACCTCTGGAAGGCCAAAAAACAGGATGAAAAGTGTGACTAAAAGGGGAAATCCTCTGAAGACAGCTGTTATAGCGAAGGATATTGATGAGATTATTCTTCCACCATATACCCGCATTGTTCCAAGGAGTAAGCCCATAATAACTCCCGCTGGCGCTGCTATGAGCACCATCTGCAGTGTTGTCAGCAGACCATTCAGCAGAGATCCCAGAAATTCAACCCAGAAATCCATTTCCTCCACCCAACCTGAGAAATCTGGATGCCAGCTCGTGCTTTGGATTTGAGAGCAACTCCACAGGAGATGCAGCATGAACTATTCTTCCATCAAACATGAAGAGCATCTCATCAGCCACTTCTAGGGCGAAGCTCATCTCATGAGTCACGATGAGGCTTGTCATGCCCGATCTAGAGAGCTCCTTTATCACCTGAAGTACCTCAGCTGCCAGATTCGGATCTAGGGCGGATGTGGGCTCATCATAAAGCATTAGGACAGGATCCATCGCCAAAGCCCTGGCTATTGCAGTTCTCTGCTTTTCTCCTCCTGAAATCTGTGATGGATACCTGTCCCACAGATCCTCCTCTATATGCACCATTTCCAGAGCCTCCTTAGCTCTTCTCAGGGCTTCTTCTTTCGGCATATTTTTCACTTTCGTCAGCCCTATCATGACGTTTCCCAATACAGTCAAATGGTTGAATAAATTAAACTCTTGAAATACAAATCCAATTCTCTGCCTCACCTTACTTATATTCGTGTTTGGGCTTGTTATCTCCTCCCCCTCCAGGAATATCCTGCCTCTATCCGGCTTTATAAGCAGGTTTATGCACTTGAGCAGCGTGCTCTTTCCAGCCCCGCTCGGTCCTGCTATAACCTTCGTTTCCCCTTTTTCCAAGCTAAATGTGACGCCATTTAATGCTTTTACATTCCCATAGCTCTTATATATATTTTCCACCTCGAGCATGGCTACACCCCAATTGATCCAGGTATTCTAAGCCTCTTATATGCCATGTTTAGTATTCCCGTTCCTAAATTGGTGAGCAGTATGAAGAAAATGCCAGCAAATAGGTAGGGAAGTAAGGCCATGCCCGTTGCTATCGCTGTATATCTAGCCCTTGTTAGAATTTCCATCACGCCAAGGGAGAAACATATGGCTGAGTCCTTCAGCATTATGGCGTATTCATTGGCCCATCCTGGAATAGAGATCCTCAATGCCTGAGGGAGTATTATATAAAGCATTGCTTGCCCCCTTGACATTCCTATGGACATAGCTGCAAGGAATTGGCCCTTCTCAACAGACTCCATTGCACTACGAAATATCTGTGATTGATATGCCCCGCTCCTCAATCCCAGCACTAAAATGCTGGTCTCAAGAGGATCTAGCTTAAATCCAATTGAGGGAAGCAATCCCCAGTAGAAGAGGAACAACTGCACGAGAAGAGGAACTCCTCTGAAGAACCAAAGGTATGGCTCTATTACATATCTGAGCGTTCTTCCACCATATACCTGGCCTAGGGCGACAGGTATCCCTATGATGAATCCAAGGCCAATACCTCCTCCCACTAAGCATATCGTCCATAAGGCTCCTTCTGCTATAAAGGGAATGTAGCTGAGGAAAAAAGAGTAGGAGGTCATCTGCTCACCCGAGGCCCCATTTCTCAAGAAGCTTGTTCCAATCAGGGCTGTTCATCAGCTCCTCTAAAGCACTGTTGATCATGTCCCTGAGCCATTTGTCCTCAGGCCTAGTGGCTATCGCATAGCATTGAGGTGCGCCCAATGTCTCAACGACCTTCAGCTTACCTGCTAGTTCCGGATTTTTCCTCAGATATGGCTCGAAAAATGCAGAATCTGTTATCAAGGCAGTTGCCCTGCCATCAAGAAGTGCCTGCAATGCAGAGACATAGGAATCCAAGCCTAGTTTCTTGAAGTTGTATCCCTGAGAGATCAATCTGTTGGCCCACTCATCTGATGTGGAGCCTGTCTGGACAGCTATGTACTCACCGGAGTTGAGTATCTTCTCAGCAGATCTCTTCTCATCAGCCCTTACAACAAGCTCATGCACATATGAGTAGTAGGGAACAGAAAACCAGATCTTCTCAGATCTAGCAGCAGTGAAGGTCATTCCTGAGGCTATTATATCTATGTCCCCTCTCTCCAGAGCTGTGACTATCGTCGACCAGTCCCACGGCTTGTACACTACTTTCCAACCATATTTTTTAGCTATCAAATTTATTACATCGACATCGAATCCAGCCGGAGTTCCATTTGGCAGCAGAAAGGTGAACGGAGGGTAGTTTGCATCAAATCCATACACTATAACAACTTCCTGTTTAGGTTGTTCCGTGAATTTTCCAACAGTGTATGCACATTTCTGTTGTTCCGGTTTCTTGTATCCTATTCCGAGAAATAACCCGAGAAGGAGGCCTGCTATTATGCAGATAGCTGCTATCTCTATCTTTCCCACTTCTTACCCACCTCCCACATTAGTGGGAGAAATCGCTTGACTTTATAAGCTTTTCCCCTCAAATCCCTCATAAGTGGGACAATGGGGACTGATATATATGATTTTGTAGTTGTTGATTCTAAAAGCAGGATAACAATACCTCTTAGGATAAGGAGGCTGCTCGGGATAAGGGAGGGAATGAAGCTCATGATAACAGCCAACTCCAGCAGAAAGGAGATAAGGATAATTCCCCTTGTTGGAGTTCAGGCAAAGGTGAACAAGTTGAGGGTATTGATGGCCGACAGGCCCGGTGTTCTGGCCAGAGTTGCGACCATATTGGCTGATAACAATGTAGACCTCCTTTTGACAGAATCTAGGACTGTCAGAAGAGGAGAACTTGCCGAATGGGTGATAATAGCAGACTTAACTAATTGCAAAAGCATATCTGAGCTTGTTGAGGAGATAAAAAAGCTGGATTTTGTGAAAGAAGTGGAGATATCGGAGATAGACTGATTTACCTCCTCTTATTCTTCCTGATCTTCCATGCTACAAAAAGCCCTATTAAAATGGGAGGTATCATGGCGACAAACCATAAGAGGATCGGGTTTGGAGGAGGAGCTATCTCAGAGAAGTACACCTCTATGTCCTTTCCCATGAGGTTCGATGAATACTGCCATTTTGCCTCATTCCATATTATCTGCTTTGGTGCAGGGCTTCCTCCTGTTATGTGGAGCTGCTCCGGAAATGCGACATCAATTATGCCGACAACATCTTTGGGGAGAAGTGTGAGAATAGGAGATAGAGATATTGCTTCATAATCCCCTTTCTGGATGATATATCCCTTCAAGGACGACAAGTTTGCTTTAACAGCATAGTTTATATTTATAGTTTTGCCGATTGTGGTAGTGTAAAAGGTCAGGTTGTACAGCTTTATGTAGGGATTGTTCATCTGAGCATCTGCTTGGACGATTATCATCGTCCCATTCTTGCCCACATCATATCTCACATTTGTTATGACGATTCCATCAGGGAAAATGAAGGTCATGAGCGTGTGAAGAGTTATAGGACTTATTATACTCTTATTTATCAAGTAGCTGACAACTGCCTTCTTGTCCTCCAGCGTTGGTATTATAGCCATCCTCGCAACGCCTGTTTTCTGAGGTCCTATTATCAATTCTCCGCTGTAGTAAAGCTCAGGTATCAGAGGAGCTCCCACAACTCCCTGAACCCACTGCAGATCCTCCTGATGTATTATCCTGATTATGTCAGAGTTTAGATATGCTGAGAAGTCGTCCTCAAATTTTATCCCAATAGTTGAAACATTTTGTGCTGCGAGAACAGGCTGAAGGGTGAAAATGACCAGCATCAGCAGTGTTATTGCATGTCTCAGGCTTATCACCCAGTGACAACAGGTCCACCATATATAAACTTCCTTAGGCATCCTTATATTCTCACACCGACATCTAATCTGAGATGTCGATAAACTCAATTTCAGTCTTGAGCGAAGCTTCAGCAAGTTCTTATGAGGAAAGACCATCTGAAGAGGGGAAAATCCTATATCTGATCTCTGTTATCTATGATGGAGAGAAGAAAAGCGCTGTTCTCAGGTTTTACAATCCAAACACAGGGAAAATGGAGTTTATTCAGGATAAAACAGGTCATAAGCCATATCTTCTCACTGATGCTAGTCCTGAGGATGTTGAGAGAATTGTTCCTGAGAACTTTAAGCACAGAGTTCTTAAAGCAGAGAGAGTTGAGAAATACGATGTTTTAAGCGATAGAAAACTGGTTTTGACAAAGGTGGAGGTATCAGATCCCCTTGCCATAGGTGGAGCGAAGCCAAAGGATCTGAGAACCATGCTGAAGGAGGCCGGCTTTAATGTATGGGAGGCAAATATAAAATACTATGATAGCTACACTTATGACATCGGCCTCATACCCGGGATGCCGTACAGGATAAAGGGAGATCAAATAGAGCCAGTTGCAAGCATGAATGAGGAGGAGAAGAGGGAGATAGAGAAGATATTCGGGGAGGAGGGGGAGAAAGTTCTGGAGATAGCTTTTGAAATGGCCTCGATGCTGAGACATCCAGTACCAAAGATGAAATGTGCAGCCATAGATATAGAGGTAGCAGCACCTGCTTTTCAAGTTCCATCCCCTTCTGAGCCAAAAAGACCCATAATAGCTGCAGCCATAGTTGGAGATGATATAAAGAGGGTTTATCTGCTGAAAAGAGGCTCTGATGTTGTGTTAAGTGAGGACTTTGAGGTGATCCAGCATGAGGACGAGATATCTCTTATAAGAGAATTTATTAATGAAATAAAGAAGTATGCAGTTATATATACATTTAATGGAGACAACTTCGATCTCCCCTATCTAGCAAAAAGGGCCAAGGAACTTGGGATAACTAACACCGGGATAAGGCTTGAGACCGACAGAGCTCTGCTTGATGAGGGAATTCACATAGATCTCTACAAACTCTTCAGCAATAGATCGATACAGGTATATGTTTTCAAGAACAGGTACCTTGGATACACACTGGATGAGGTGTCTGAAGGCCTTCTCGGGGAGAAGAAAGTCGACATAGGATCTCACGATATAGCGAATCTCCCTCCTGACAAGCTCGCAAGATACTGCATTCAGGACGCAAAACTTACCTTCTCTCTTGCAAATCTGCTGGATAATGGACTTCTCAAGCTCCTTTTCATCTTCTCAAGGATATCCAGGATGTCGCTTGAGGAGGTATCAAGGCATGGGATTTCTCAGTGGATAAAGAGCATGATATACAGCATGTACAGAAGGAGGAACTGGCTCATACCAAACAGCGAGGATGTGACAAGGATAAGGGGATCTAAAACGTTTAGCAGAGCTATTATAAAGGGGAAGAAATACATGGGAGCAATAGTCTTGGCTCCGAGGCCTGGAGTTCACTTTAAGGCAGCTGTACTTGATTTTGCAAGCATGTATCCCAGCATAATAAAAAGGTGGAGGATAAGCTTTGAGACGATAAACTGTCCTCATGAGGAGTGCAAGATGAACAAACCTGTGGAGGAACTACCTCACTGGGTGTGCAGCAAAGGAGTAGGAATAGTCCCGGAGATAATAGGGGTTTTGAGGGATCTGAGGGTAAAGATGTATAAGAAGATGGCAAAAAATGAGAGGTTCAGTGAGGAGGAAAGAAACTGGTTTGATACCGTGCAAAACAGCTTAAAAGTTCTTCTGAATGCTTCGTATGGTGTTTTTGGGTTCGAGGAATTTCCTCTATATTCCCCACCTGCAGCTGAGATGATAACAGCTATAGCGAGGAAGGCCATAATGTCAGCTGTCAGAGAGGCTGAAAACATGAGCATGAGCGTTATATACGGAGATACAGACTCCCTTTTCATAGAGGATGCCCCAATAGAGAAGCTACAGGAGCTTGAGAGGAGGGTGGAAGCTAGTTTGGGAATAGACTTGGAGCTTGACAAGGTATACAGATATGTAGTTCTCTCCAAGCTCAAGAAGAACTACTTGGGCGTGACCGAGGACGGCCATGTTGATGTCAAGGGTCTTTTGGGGAAGAAGAGGAACATACCTGATATAGTGAAGAAGGCCTTCTTCGAGACGTTGGATGAGCTCAGCAGGGCTAGAAACAAGGAGGAGTTTGAGGAGAGCAAGAAGAAGATAGGGGAGATAATAAAGAAGTATGTGAATAGGCTGAGGAGCAGGGAATTTGAGATGGAGGAGGTCTGCTTTAGATCAACACTAAATAAGAGGCTTGGGGATTATGTGAAGACCACTCCTCAGCATGTTAAAGCAGCTAGATTGCTCGAGGAAAGGCTTAACATGAGGATAGTGCCTGGAGATGTGATATCATACGTGAAGGTGACTGGGAGGGAGGGAGTGAAGCCCGTTGAGCTAGCAGGCAAGCAGGAAGTGGATGTGGATAAGTATATAGAGATAATGAGGAGCACCTTTCAGCAGATACTTGATGCTCTAGACTTGGATTTCGACTCTCTTGCGAAGGGAAAGACATCAGAAAGCTTAGAGGGATTTCTGTGATATCTCCTTCTTGATCCTTTCTCTGAGCTTGGAGCTCACTATTCTTCCATCCACCTTTCCCCTGACCTTCTTCATCACCTCGCCCATTAGCATGCTGAAGGCTTTTTCCCCAGCTCTCATCAGCTCATCCTTGTGCAAGGATATCACATCATCTATCAGCTTCTCCAGCTCCTCCTGGCTCATGCTATATCTTCTTGCTATCTCCTTGACATCAGCATTCGGATCTTCTGCCAGATCTCTGATCACATTCTCAACAGCTTCCTTAGCCAGAGCTCCTTGATCAACCATGAGAAGTGTCTCAATGAGCTTGTCCTCCGGAATTAGCTCCACCTTAACCCCTTCTCTCCTCAGATATTTCATCATGGATGTCAGTGTGCTTGCTATAAATCCTCTTGAAAGGTTTTTGCACAAGCTGGATGTCCTCTCAAAAAGCTCCACCTTCTCCTCATCAAATATCTCCTCAGCCTGATCTCTGCTTATCCCATAGGACACCAGCCTGCCTATTATATCCTCTGGAAACTCCGGTTTCCATCCCTCCAGTGCTTTGAGAAATGGATAGGATAAGACGGGAAGTACATCTGTCTCAGGATACATCCTAGCAGATCCGGGCATCGGTCTCATGAACTCTGTATTTCCGTCCTCCAATGCCCTTCTTGTCTCCTCAGGAACCCCTTTGATGGCATATCTAAGCCTATCAGCTACGGATTTTAGCGCTATCTCAGCTGTTCTTCTATCGGATATCACTAGAATGAATCCATCCTCCTCTCCTATTTCCAGCCTCTTCCTGATCTCAGCCACAAGATCTGAGCTTATTCCGTAGTTAGGAAGTTCATCTGAGTGTATTATTCCCTTAACGCCGGCAAAAACCTTTGCATAACTGGCAAGCTCTGTCCCAAGCCTTCTTCCTGGCTGTATCTCTCTTCCTATCAATCCTTTCATTTTTCTGGCATATATTGCAAATGCAGATCCGCCAGAATCAATAGCTTTCCTCACAAATCCTTTTTCTGCCCTCTTTAACACATCAGTAAGGTCAAAAAATCCCCCTATATCCTCCTCTGTAATTCCTCTTTCAAGGATCTCATCCCTTATTTTCAGGAGATTTAGCTGTCTATCCACCTCTCTTGATATTACAATAGGGATTAGATCTGGCTCCTGAACTCCTTTTATCTCCTGCCTAGCTCCTCCCTCTATGCTCACATTTATATCCTGTCTTATCGTCCCAATACCTCTCATCACCTTTCCAGTAGCCCTTAATATCCTTCCTATCTTCAAAGCAACCTCTTTTGCCTGTTCTGGACTTTTTATATCAGGATAAGTGGCTATCTCAACTAGGGGAATTCCAAGTCTGTCCAGCCTATACTTGACGAAGTCAGGACCGGTCTCAGCTATGAAAGCAGACTCCTCCTCCAAGCAGAGAGTGGCTATCCTAACATCTCCTTGATCTGTCCTTATCATGCTTTTTTCATCTCCTATAGCGATAAGAGCAGTCCTCTGAAAGCCTGTTGTGTTGCTTCCGTCGACAACTATCTTTCTCATCGTGTGTATCTCATCAACTACATCCATGTTCAGCATTTTAGCTATTTTTATCGCTATTTCAACAGCTTCTTTGTTCATCTCAAGAGGAGGAGATTCATCAAGCTCAACCTCACATGTTCCATCAAAGTAGATGCCGTACAGAAACTTTCTCTGTCTCAGAAGCTCAAATCTAGCAGCAGGATCTATTGATCCAAGCTCGCTTCTTGAAACCCCCATCATTCTCATTATCCAACAATCCGGCTCCATCTCCATCAAGGTGGATGGACAGTTGCAGAAGAGCTTGTGTGTTCTAAGCCTCTGATGTATCTCCAAACCAACTTTAATTTCTTTCATCGCATCACCCAGCACGGAGGGAAATCCCTCATGCTTATTGAGCTTGATATCTCGCCTGCGATGTTTCTAAGCATCATCTCTCTTATGCACTCCATCTCATTGCAGTGACCCAGCACAAACATCAGCTTGACCAAAGCAACCTCGGGAAGCATGTCCTCTCCAGGAATTACTCCGGCTTTCAGAAGAAGCCTGCCAGTTTCGTACACTCTGAGGTTTACTCTTCCAAAAATGGTCTGAGATGTCATAACAACGGGCACACCATCCCTGACAAGCCTTTCTATACTCGGTATTATGCGGGATGGGGTGTGCCCCAGACCTGTTCCTGCTATAACCAGACCTCTGTAGCCAAGAGATCTTATGCTCTCTATTATATCAGGACTCATCCCAGGCCAAGTATAAAGGAGAAACACTCTTTCATCAATCCTTCCATCGAACTCAACTCTCGAGCTCTCATCAGCTTTTCTGTACTTCGACATTATCTCTATCTTTTCCCTTGTGACCTTGGCTATAGGAGGGGAGTTGACTGGTATAAACGCATCTCTTCTAGATGTGTGCATTTTTCTTGCTTTTACTCCTCTTAAAACCCATGCAAACTCATCAGATGGACTTCCATGCATTGTTATCACAACCTCTCCTATGTCGGATTGTGCTGCTACCTTAACTGCAGCTATTAAGTTGAGCACAGCATCAGTAGATGGTCTATCTATGGATCTCTGGGATCCAACAAAAACCACCGGTTTTCTCAAGTTCATCAGCATGAAGGAAAGAGCTGCTGCTGAGTAATGCATTGTATCAGTACCATGCGCTATCACGACACCTCTAGCTCCGCTGTTTAGCTCCTCTGATGCTCTCTCTGCCATCTTTTTCCAGTGACTTGGGGTGAGGTTCTCACTAAACTCAGCGAAAATTGGCTTGTATTTTATGTTAGCGATGTCCGCAAGCTCTGGTATCAGGTCTAGAAGTTCCTCTGGTTTCTCATATGCTCTCACAGCTCCAGTTCTGTAATCAACTCTAGAGGATATGGTGCCTCCAGTGACAATAAAAGGGATGTAAGGAAGATTTTCCCTGAATTCAACCTCTGGTATGGCCTCCTCTCTCTGATATGCTTTCTCCAGAACCTTGATTTCACTTATCTTTCCTATGTTAACGCCTATATTGTATCCATTCGGCAATTTTATTATCACATGTTCATCGTCAAATATGCTTGGTCTAGGCATTATTCTTCCCACAATCTCTCCCTTTTCAGTTATTATCTTAACTAAATCGTAGTCCTCAACGTTATATCTCTCTAGAAGGGCGTATGCTTTACCCGCATAGGACAGGGGCATGATCTATGATGTCGGCTGATGGATAAAAACATGGCTGTTTATAACAGCGCATTCAAGTAAAGAACTGTTTCTTGAACGATAATTTTTAAGCTCGATTATTCGCAGTTGAGAGCTCGAGAGAACCTCTTTCCCTGTAAAGTCATTCTCCTCCAATGGTTCTCTCATACATATTAAAAAAGTAAAAAATAAAGATATTTATTTCGTAGCAGGCCTGAACTTATAACCGTAAGCTATGAAGCCCGACTCCCCGCATACTCTCAGTATTCTCAGCGACATCTCCACTTCCATTCCCTCCTTGACTTCCTCTGGATCCACATCCGTGAGCTGGGCTAAAACCTTGGCTCCATCCTCCAGCTCGACAAGTGCTAGAACGTAGGGAGTGTAATACTCATATCCTCTGGGAGGATTGTGCACCACAGTGTGCTCCAGAACCCTTCCTCTTCTCGGCAGTTTTTCCTCTATCACAGAGCGAGATCCGCATTTCGGACATGTTCTTCTAAATGGGAAGAACTTATGCCCGCAATCCCTACATTTCCCTCCTATAAGCATGTATCTTCTGGACTTGTTCCTCCAATAAGATGGGACATTTAGCCAACTGTACATGGGATCACCTCCTCAAAACAGCAACAACACAACTGCTAGCCAGCCCTCCTAAACTGACAACAGCACAGTTCTTCGCTCCCTGAACTTGGTAGCCATCTGCAGTTCCCTGCAACTGCATATATGACTCAGCTAGCTGATACACACCGCTTGCTCCCACAGGATAGCCTCTAGCTTTCATTCCCCCCTCAGGATTTATGGGAATCTCCCCATCTCTCCTAAACTTCCCGCTTTCGGTGTCCTTAGGTGCCTTTCCTTTATCAGAAAGACCCAATGATTCTATCTGCAGGTATGCGAGCACGCTGCTTGTGTCATGGATCTGGACGAAGTCCAAGTCCTTGATATCGATGCCCGCTTCCCTCATGGCACTGCTGAATGCAGCTGTTATATTTTCCATGTCAAGCTGATCAATTCTATGCGTTATAACAGCTTCATTTCCGCTAAATCCAATGCCAGATACCTTTACAGGTCCATCAGATCTGCTTATTACTATTGCTGCTGCACCATCTGCTTCAGAAGGCACGTCCATGAGCTTCAATGGAGTTGAAACATACGGGGATTCTATATAGTCCTCCATGCTCACCTTGAACCTCAACTGCGCATGAGGGACGTTAACTGCATTCTCATGCATCATAATTGGAAAGTAGCCGAAATCCCTCTCCTCCAACTTATACCTCCTCATGTATTCCCTCATCATGAGGGCATGATGTGAGTATATTGTTGCTCCAAGGATTCCCTCATGCTCCCTGTTTATTGAGCTCGATACAACGGATGTAATGTCCTCGAGCGATGTCACATCGCTCAGCTTCTCCACTCCTACGATCAGTATCCTTTCATATCTGCTTAGCATTGAGCATGCAGCCAGCAGAGCAGCACCTCCGGAAGCTCCTTCAAGCTCAACCTTGAAAGATGGCTTCCTTGCCATGCCTAGACTCGATGCTATATGAGCTGCAAGGTTCTCCTGACCATTAGCCACGCCTGAAAAGGCATTTGCCACTATTATAGCATCTATTCTCTCCGAATTTATATCTTTCATGGCCTGCTCAGCTGCTTCATAAGCCAGATCCTCTATTGACATGTTCCAGTGATTGGACACTTTCACCAAACCAGCACCTATTATGGATGCCAATTGAATCACCTCAATATCCGCTGAAGTCCTTCAGGAGGGTTATCATCCTTCTGTTTCTTGCATATATGGTGTAATCAACATACTTCTTTCTATTGACATAGTCCATTACCTTCGGTGCTAGATCCCTGACTTCCTCAACTTTGTCAGTCACCTCTATATGAAATGCATCACTCCCAGCTCCAGAGCCAAATGAGACCACTAATATCCTCTGGCCGGGGGAAGCTATGTCCAAGATTGCTGAAAGTCCTATAAGAGATGAGCCGCTGTATGTATTCCCTATATATGGTGTAATCAACCCTGGTTTTATCTTCTCCGGAGGGAAGCCTAAGCGTTGGCCCACTCTAAGCGGAAACTTTCCATTTGGCTGGTGAAAGACAGCATAATCATAGTCCTCGGGTTTGGTCCCAATTTCCTCCATTAACATCCTTGCAGCCCCTATTATGTGGTGGAAGTAGGCAGGCTCTCCTGTAAAAGCCCTTGTGTGCGCAGGATATCTCTCATGCTGCCTTCTCCAGAAGTCTGGAGTATCTGTCACATACGAGCAGCTCGCTTTTATAATAGCAACAGACTCCTCTGCCGGACCTATTACAAACGCAGCACCTCCTGAGGACGCAGTATATTCTAGGGCATCTCCCGGTGCTCCCTGGGCTGTATCAGCCCCTACAACAAGGCCATAATCTATCATGTTGGACCCAACTAAACCTATAACTGCCTGCATTGCCTCAGTCCCTGCTTTGCATGCAAACTCGAAATCTGCTCCTGTTGTGGCCCTTTTCTGACCACCTATTCCCAGTGCTTCAGCCAATATTGTGGATGTAGGCTTTACAGCATAGGGTTTTGATTCCGTCCCGACATAAACAGCATTTATCTTAGAGGGATCTATCCTAGCCCTTCTAATTGCATTTGAAGCTGCTTCGTAGGCTATGGTGAATGTGTCCTCATCTATCCCGGGGACACTCTTCTCCTCCACCATTATCCCTGCAGCATGCCTTTTCCAATCTCTTCCCCAAGCTCTGGCAAGTTCCTCAGATCTTATCCTGTACATGGGAACATAAACTCCCCATCCTACTATCCCAACTTGTCTATCAGGTCTCAATAACATCACCTCCAGTATATTGTAATAAAGTTGACAACAGATGCGAAAGGTGACAAGCTAGCAAGAAGGTGCAATTTAAAGTTTAGTTTAATGGCTATAAGAGAATCGTCTAAAGACTAACCTCACTCGAGCCTTTTTCTCAGGGATTCCACCATGTCTCTCACACTTTCCATCTTAGAAACTGCCAGAGGAACACCCATTATCTCAGCAAGTCTTATTCCAAGTCTATCTACCGAATCTGGCTTGAGTCCATGCAGCACAACAAGACTTGGTCTTATGTCGAAGACCTTCAGGGCCACCATCGGGCTTCTTCCTGTTCCAACTCTCGTGAATATGAGAGCTCTCTCTGTCGATGAGCCGAATAGCTTCATGAAATCTGTTCCTGAAAGGTTCTCTATCGCTCTTATGCTATCTATGACGGTATAGCCGTGTATTAATGTATTGCCCGGAACAATAAGCTCGCCATCAATCCACTCAATAAACTTCTCCAGCTCCACTGGAATCGTCATCTCGGCCATATCTATCACGCTTGAGAGAAGCAACCCGATTCCCATGGACTTTGCGAGAACCTTCAGCTTATTTCCTCCGGTTTCCTCATCTTTCGCTATTATAGCCTGTATGAATCTCTTGAGAACGTAGGACCCCGGGCTTCTCCTCCTGCCCGACTCATAGTCCGATATCACAGATGCCGATATTCCCAGCATCTTTGCAAGCTCGCTCTGCTTCACTCCAAAGTACTCTCTCCACTTTTTCATAGCCAATCCTATGTTTGATGAGTAGAGAATGTCTCCTGCTATCTTTTTAGCGACCATCTCCTTCAGAACTCTCCTATGATATGACATCGGCTCTATCTCTTCCTCGTCCTTTATCTCCACCAACCTCGACAGTCACCTAATGATGCTGAGAGCTTCACTATATAAGCATTCTTTTATTGCATGAAAATTTCCCTGAGAACAGTCTCAAGCTCATCATCTTTATGCTCTATTGTCCTTACCAAGTTCATGTCCTCCGCCATCATAACGGCAGCTATGTGGTAGCAGAGCTTCCTCTCCTCCCTAATGATAACGCTCAGAAGAAAATCTATGCAGCTGCAGTAGTTCCTATCGAACACTATATATGCACCCTCTCTTCCTCTTACAAGATAAAATGAGAATCCACTCGGAAGAAATATGTGTCTCTCCACTTTTCTCCTGTAAACCACATCTATAAGCTTTCTGATGCTTCTTTTTGGGAGCTCCTTTCTGAGAAAACTATATTTTGCAGGTATCATTTTATTGAATGTATGGGTAAAAGGCTAAAAGCATTGCTGCTCGAAAACTAGAGTTGCAGATAAGACCTGTGTGGGGTTTTCCCTCTCTTCTGATAGATGGAGATGAGAGGTATCTGTTGATAGCAGACCTTCATCTAGGTTTTGAGGAGAATCTGAGGAAAAAGGGCATATATATACCCGATCAGAGCAGGGATTTGGCGATGGATGCGGTGAATATAGCTAGGAGTTGTGATGCCAAGAAATTGATAGTCCTCGGAGATCTGAAGGAGAGAATAGGCTCTCATAAAAGGACTGAGGAGAGGATAAATCAAGCTATCTCATTATGGCTTCAGTTCTTCGACAGGATAATAGTGATAAAAGGAAATCATGATGGGCTCTTGGAGAGGATGGTTCCGAGAGAAGTAGAAGTTGTGGGAAGCCAAGGAACGGTGATAGAGGGAGTAGGGCTATTTCATGGTCACTCTTGGCCTTCCGATGATGTATTGAACTCAAGGTATTTGATAATGGCTCATCTTCATCCAGCAGTTTTGATGGAAGATGAGAATTTGAGAGAGTTAGTCAGGGTCTTTGTTTTCTCAAGGGTAAAACTTCATGGGAGGAGGGAAAAGAAGAGAGCTATTATAATGCCAGCGTTTAACAAATTTTTGGGAAGTGCTCTGCTGAACAAAGGAGAGGTGCCCAAAAACTACAGAGGGCCTATTTTCTCCCATGGAACAATAGATCTCAGGGAATCAGATATATTCACCTTGGATGGATTCTATTTGGGAAGGCTATCTGATCTATATATTCAGCAGTAAAGTTTTTACCTAGAACTTTGAGCCCTATCAAAACTAGGGAACTAGCATTGCAGGATGAATGGGATGTAATAATAATTGGGGCTGGACCTACAGGGCTTTTTGCAGCATATGAGATAAAGAAAATTGTTCCCAATGCTGATGTATTGATAATAGAGATGGGAAATGATTTAGAGAGCAGAAAATGTCCTAGAAAAGAGAGAGGAGCATGCATAATGTGCAATCCCTGTAGCATAGTCTCAGGATTTGGAGGAGCCGGGGCTTTCAGCGATGGGAAGCTGAATCTCTCCAGGGAGGTCGGAGGGGATCTTGCAGAGGTTGTGGGAAGCAGCATAGATGAGCTGATAGATTATGTTGACAAGGTTTACCTGTCATTCGGGGCACCAGCTAAGATGTATGGAGAGGACAGAAATGCAGTGGAGGACCTCAAGAGGAGGGCCTATAAAGTGGGGATGCAGTTGATACCATTCAGAATAAGGCATATGGGGACTGATGGAGGATACATAGTCTTAGGAAACTTCAGAAAGTTCTTGATGGACAGAGGAGTTGAGATTCTGTTTAACAAAAAGGTAAGCAGGATAGCTGTGGAGAATGGACAGGTGAGAGGAGTACATCTTTCAGATGGACAGTTTCTCAAAGCGAAATTCGTTGTGGCGGCTCCTGGAAGGATAGGATCTATGTGGCTTGTTGAGGAGGCAAAAAGGCTGGGAATTAAGGTTGATGAGGGAAGGGTTGATCTTGGAGTAAGGGTAGAGGTGCTTTCAGAGGTGATGAAGGAGTTCACAGATGTTCTATATGAGCCAAAGCTGATATACTACAGCAGAACTTTTGACGATAGAGTGAGAGTTTTCTGTGTAAACCCAAATGGAGAGGTGGTGACAGAGTCCTACTTCGGCATAGTTACAGTGAATGGAATGGCAAAGGAGGAGGAGAAAACTGAGAACACCAATTTTGCAGTATTGGTCAGCACGAAGTTTACTTATCCGTACAAAGACACTATATCCTATGCGTTGGATATAGCTAAACTGGCTAACAACATAGCTGGAAATCAGCCAATAATACAGAGGCTTGGAGATCTGTTAAGAGGCAGAAGATCAACTTATGAGAGAATAGCAAGAAGCATTGTCAAGCCAACTCTGAAAGAAGCAGTTCCAGGAGATCTAAGCTTCGTGCTCCCTTACAGATACCTGAAGGACATAGTTGAGATGCTGGAGAAGATGAACGAGATAATCCCAGGTGTGTACTCAGACCAGACACTTTTGTATGGGGTTGAGGTGAAGCTTCACACTGCTAAGCTGGATCTGAAGGAGGATTTGGAAACAAAGAATGTTAAAGGGCTCTATGCTGGAGGGGATGCTGCTGGTGTATCCAGAGGTCTTGTGCAGGCATCTGCCTCTGGAGTGGTCATAGGGAGAAGTATATCAAATAAAATTAAAAGCTGATATAACAAACCATATAACAATGATATCCTTGGCTCTTTGGCGAAATTTTTTATATCCAGCAGTGTGCTTGCAGGATAAAGTCAACGAGAGGATGTTGAGCATGGCCCGAAGGGCTGTAAGGAGAAGGAAGGCTAAGGGAATAAAGCCTAGGATATCTAGGGGATTGCCCGTCATGGCTAGAGTGAAGTGCGCTGACAATACCGGAGCCAGGATTCTGCAGATAATAAGCGTTGTCGGGTACAAGGGGAGAAAGGGGAGGATTCCATCGGCCAGCGTTGGCGATATGGTCGTTGCTGTGGTGAAGCAGGGCAAATACGATCTGCTACACAAGCCCTTGAGAGCCATCATAGTGAGGCAGAGGAAGCCCTTCAGGAGGAAGTCAGGTCAGTGGGTCGTGTTCGAGGACAATGCAGCTATAATAGTGAATGAGGATGCAACTCCAGTTGGAACTGAAATAAGGGGTCCAATAGCAAAGGAGGCAATTGAGAAGTGGCCTTCTATAAGCGCTCTCTCAGCTATAGTAGTTTAGGTGATATATATGTCCAGCAAGCCGAGCAAGCAGAGGAAGTATTACTTCAATGCCCCTCTTCACAGGATAGGGGTTATGATGTCGGCTCATCTCTCTGATAAGCTCAGAGAGGAGCTGGGAATAAGGTCCCTTCCAGTTAGGAAGGGGGACAAGGTAAGGGTTGTGAGGGGGGATATAAAGTACAGGTTGAAGGAGGGGAAAGTGATAAGAGTAGACAGAAAGAAAAGAAGGATATATATAGAGGGAATTACAAGGAAGAAAGCAGATGGAACCGAGATACCGGTTCCCATACATCCATCGAAGGTGGAGATCGTTGAGATAAACAGAGATGATGAGGAGAGGATGAAGATAATAGAGAGAAGGAGGGCTGGTGAGGCATCATGACGAACAAAGGTGGATCTAGGAAGATGAAGAGAATGGCTGCTCCGTCATATTGGCCTGTTGCCAGAAAAACATTCAAGTGGACGGTAAAGCCAAGTCCAGGTCCGCATCCAATAGAATCAAGCATACCTCTCCTAATTCTAGTCAGGGATGTGCTCGGCTTGGCCTCATCGGCATCGGAGGCGAAAAAAATAATACATATGAAGAAAATATATGTTGATGGAAAACCTAGATGGGATCACAAGTTTCCAGTCGGCTTGATGGATGTAGTATCAATTCCGGATTTAGACTTAAATTACAGAGTATCATCAGATCCCTACAAGGTGCTCAAGCTCGTGAAGATAGACAAGGGAGAGGCAGGACTAAAGGTGGTTAAGGTTACTAAGAAGACCACATATGCTGGCGGCAGGATTCAGCTCACTGCTCATGATGGAAAGAATTTCCTAGTGGATCAAAAATCAGAGCTGTCAAAGGTTATACCAGGAGATTCCCTTTTGATATCCCTTCCCTCTCTCGGTATTGAGAGGAGGTTTCCCCTTGTCCTAGGGGCTCCTGTGATGGTTATCAGGGGGAAGGCCTCGGGCCATGTTGGAAGGATTGAGGAGATAGGGGAGTTCATAACAATCAGGGACATGAAGAACAAAAACTTGATATACAGAGTATTTCCAGAAAATGTAATAGTGCTCGGGGAGAGGGATCCAGCGATATCAGTCTAGAGGTGATCTCATGGAGGAACCTTGGTCCAAAAATCCGATGCTGAGGCCTAGGATAAGATCAGTTGTGCTGAATATTGCTGTTGGAACAGGTGGAGAGAGCCTTCAGAAGGCAGCCCAAGTTCTTGAGGAGCTAACTGGGCAGAAACCATCTTTTAGAAAAGCTAAAAGGACGATAAAGGATTTCGGAATAAGAAAAGGAATGCCAATAGCTGTCATGGTGACTTTAAGGGGCAAAAAAGCCGAGGAGATACTGAACAGAGTGGCCGAGGCTGTGAAGAGGACTATTAAGGCAAGCTCATTCGATAGATTTGGAAACTTTGCATTCGGAATAAAGGAGCACATAGATATACCTGGGATGAAATATAAAGCTGAGATAGGAGTTTACGGGATGGATGTGATAGTCTCCCTTGAGAGGCCTGGAGGAAGAGTGGCTAGGAGACGAATAAAGAGATCTAGGATACCTCTCAGACACAGGCTGACAAAGGAGGAGGGTATTATTTACGCTCAAAAATATCTAAACTTTAAGGTGGTGGGGTGATATGTCGCAGAAAGTTAGGACGAAGGGAAAGGGAGCTTATGTCTGTAGAAGATGTGGCAGGAAGGGCAAGGGGATAATAAGGAAGTATGGACTTTACTTATGTAGGCACTGCTTCGTTGAGGTCGCCCCTAGCATGGGATGGAGGAAGTACGAGTAGGGTGGTGATTTCATGAGATTGGATCCTCTTGCAGATGCCCTAACTGCCATATCAAATGCTTCCATGGTGGGTAAAAATGAAGTGACAGTCAGAATAGCATCAAAATTGCTCGGAAGGGTGCTGAAAATACTCAAAGACGAGGGCTACATAGGAGATTTCGAGTTTATAGAGGATGGCAGGGGAAATGCATTTAAGGTTAAGCTTATCGGAAGGATAAACAAGATAGGTGCGATAAAACCTAGATTTAAGGTTAAGAAAGATGAGTTTGAGTACTGGGAGAGAAGATATTTGCCCGCTGAAAACGTTGGAATCTTGATAGTTTCCACGTCAAAGGGAGTCATGACAAACAGGGATGCGAAGAAGATGGGGATAGGGGGTGTCCTTATAGCTTACTGCTATTGAGGTGAATGCTTATGAGATATCCGAAAACAGCATTTAAAACGATAACAAGAGTTGTTGAGATAAAGCCCGAGGCTGAAGTTGAGATTTCCGGAGATACCATAGTGGTCAGAGGGCCAAGAGGAGAGCTGAGGAGAAAGTTCAACAAGGAGTTCTTGGACATAACAGTGGAGGATGGAAAGGTGAAACTTGTGGCATATGATGATAGGAGGTTTAACAGGGCTTACATAGGGACAATGGCCTCCCACATAAAGAACATGATAAATGGAGTGGTGAATGGATTCAGAAAGGAGATGATAATAGTGTTCGCCCACTTCCCAATGAGGGTTGAGGTAGATAAGAACAAAAAAGCTGTCATAATAAGCAATTTTGTGGGAAGCAGAGCTCCTAGAATTGCAAAAATAGTTGGAAATACGGATGTGAGAGTTGAGGGAGATAGAATCATAATAGAAGGCCCATCAAAAGAGGATGTTTCTCAGACAGCTGCTAACATAAGACAGGCCACGAAGATAAAGGATAAGGATCAAAGAGTCTTCATGGATGGAATCTACTTGCTGGAGGAGTGATCTAAATGCAGAAGAAGGAGAAGCCTAGGTTCATAAATCTGGCCAGATATTGGCATCTTGGTTCGGTTAAGAGCTGGAGAAAGCCCAGAGGAATAGATAACAAGCAGAGACTCAGGTTGAAGAGCAGACCAAAGCTTCCAGGAAAGGGATATAAGAATCCAGATGAGATAAGGGGTATTCATCCAAGTGGTCTTAAGCCCTTCATTGTTCACAACTCAAAGGAGCTGGAGGAGCTAGTTGAGAAACATGGAGCAGGCAATATACTCATTTATATAGCAGGAGGAGTTGGAAGAAGGAAAAGAAAAGAGATTTTGGAGAGAGGAAAGGCCCTTGGAGTGAGAATAGTGGGCTCTGTTGCGGGGGAGGGTTAAAATGGATCTAAAATATCAGAAGAGGTTGGCTTCCGATCTTCTGGGAGTTGGGGAGAGCAGGATAAAGTTTAACCCTGAGAAACTTGAGGAGATATCAAATGCTGTCACCAGAAGGGATATAGAGAGGCTTGTGAAATCCGGAGCAATAATAGTGGTGCCGAAGAAGGGTGTGAGCAGGGCAAGAGTGAGGAAGAGGAAGAAGGGACCTGGAAGAAGAAAAGGAGGAAAATTCTCAACTCTTTCAAGGAAGAGGAGGTGGATAAGAAAGATAAGGGCGCTAAGAAAAGCCCTTAGGAGCATGAGAGATTCTGGCAAGATAGATAGGAGGACATACAGGTATTACTACAGCAAGTTGGCGAACTTCCACTCAGTTGCACATCTCAAGGAGTCCATAATGAAGGAGATGGGAGGGGCTGGCTCTTGATAAAAATAGTTAGAAGAAGGATAGAGGGCAAGACTGATTACAGGCGAAGGCTCGCCTTGCTGAAAAGTGGGAAGACAAGGCTTGTTGTGAGAAAGACAAATAGATATATAATAGTTCAATTCATAGATTACAATAAGAATGGAGATATGGTCAGGGCATATGCTGTGTCTAAGGAGCTGCTGAGATATGGATGGAAGCATGGAACAAAAAACGTACCTGCAGCTTATTTAACTGGATATCTTGCAGGATTACGGGCTATTAAAGAGGGAATAAGCGAAGCAGTTCTGGATATAGGCAGACATCCGTCTACAAAGGGATCAAGGCTATATGCTGCGCTCAAGGGAGCTGTGGATGCTGGAATATCGGTTAACTATGGTGAGGAGATACTGCCCGATGAGAGCAGAATAAAGGGATCACATATAGCTGAATATGCTAGAATAATTAAAGAGGAGAACGAGGAGGAATTTAAGAGGAGGTTCTCCGACATCCTTAAAAGGGGAGGAGATCCCCTTCTCATAGAGAAGGACTTTGAAGATGTCCTGAATAGAATAAGGGAGGTGACTTCATGAGCGAGGAGATAGAACAACAAGCAGTGATGCAGAAGGAGTGGATACCGAGAACTAGGCTGGGAAAGCTTGTAGCTGAGGGAAAGATAAAGACAATGGATGAAATACTGAGGAGAGGAATCCCAATAAAGGAGCCTGAGATAGTTGACATTCTCATTCCAAATCTTCAGAAAGAAATCATAGAGGTGAGAAAAGTTCAAAGACAGACAGACGCAGGGGAGCTATCCCAAATAAGGGTTATAGTGGCAGTTGGGGATGGAGAGAACTTCGTCGGAATAGGAAAGGGGAAGGGAAAGGAGTTCAGGATGGCTTTTGATGATGCTGTCAGAAATGCAAAGCTCAACCTAATAAAAGTTAGAAAGGGATGCGGTTCTTGGGAATGTGGCTGTGGTAGGCCACATTCGGTTCCCATCTTGACAAGAGGAAAATCAGGATCCGTCAGAGTTGAGATAATGCCAGCTCCAAGGGGACTAGGTTTAGTGTGCAGCGAGACAGCTAGAATAATATTAAAGTTGGCTGGAGTGAAAGATGCAAGAGTGTTCTCCAGAGGCATGTCTAGGAACAGGATGAATTATGCTATGGCTGTTTACAATGCACTGTTGAACATGAACAAGACGAACTTACCAAGCGATTGGAAGAGGTGATTTTATTGCCTCTCTTTGCAGTGGTCAGGATAAAAGGAACTGTCAACGTAAGACATGACATGAGGATCACGATGGATCTCCTGAATATAAGGAGAAAGTTCTGGGCATCCGTTGTTCCGGGAACTGATTCCTACATGGGGATGCTTGAGAAGGTGAAGGATTTCGTGACATATGGTGAAATAGATAGAGAAACTCTGAAACTTCTCATATTGAAAAGAGGTGTGACTAAGAATGGAGAGAGAATAACCGAGGAAGTGATAAGAAGAAACACAAATTACGGCGGAATAGATGAGTTTGTTGATGCATTGATCTCAGAAAAGGTTAAACTAAGTGATTTCAACTGGATAAAACCATATTTCAGGCTTACTCCACCCAAAGGTGGGTTCAAGAAGTCCACAAAAAGACCATTTTCTGATGGAGGGGAGCTAGGCTACAGGGGAAGCAGTATAAATGAGTTGTTGAGGAGGATGATATGATGTTCATACCTAGAAGAAGGAAGAAGACGAGAAAGCTGAGGGGAAGCAGACTTTACGGCTATGGAAAACAGAGACAACACAGAAGAAGTGGAAGAGGGGGCGGATTTGGAGGAGCCGGTGCGCACAAACACTGGTGGACATGGTACACAGCGCATTGGCCTGATTACTTTGGCATGGGCAGGAGAGGTTTCAAGAGACCTAGAGCTAGGGAAATGAATTCAATAAACTTAGGGGATATAGAGAAAATTATAGAGGAGCTTGAACAGAAAGGAGCTGTTAAGATGAGAGAAGATGGAAAATTGGAGGTGGATCTGATCATGGCTGGATACGATAAGGTGCTTGGAAAAGGGAGAATAGACAGGCCAATGGTGATAAAAGCGAGGGAATTTTCAAGGGTAGCTCTTGAGAGAATAAGCCAAGCAGGAGGAGAAGCGGTGAAGGTATAGGTGGTTTTATGAATGGAGTGAGGAGGATAGTCAGCATTCTAAACAAGTTCATACCAGAAGTGGAGAAACCATCTCAAAGGCCTTCATTTAAGGAGAAGCTTGGCTGGACTGGAGTAGCTCTAATGCTTTATTATCTTCTAACTCAGATACCCATATACGGCATACCAAAGACTGCGGTGGACTATCTAGCGGGCCTCAGAGTGATATTTGCAGGTGCAACTGGAAGCATAGTGGAGCTTGGAATAGGCCCTGTTGTCACAGCAGGGATAGTAATGGAGCTTCTTCTCGGAAGCAAGATAATAAAGCTGGATCTGACTGATCCGGAGGACAGGAGGTTCTTTCAGGAATCCCAGAGGGTGTTGGCAATATTCTTCATATTATTTGAGAACGGCACATATGCCCTCGGCAGATATCCAACAGATCCAAAGATGGAGCTGATAATAATACTTCAAATGGCTCTGGGAAGCTTCCTTCTCATGATGCTTGACGATCTGGTGAGCAAATGGGGAATAGGTAGTGGAATAAGTCTGTTTATACTTGCAGGAGTTGCCCAAAAGGTCTTGTGGGACATGTTCTCACCCGTGAAGACAAGCGGAGGAAGCATTGTCGGGGTTATACCTGCCCTGATTATGCAGGGATCCTCAGCCCTCTACAGACCGGGTATGCCAGATGTAGTCGGGCTTGTGGCTACATTTGTCGTATTCCTACTTGTGATATGGGCATATCAGATAAGAATAGAGGTACCCATAGCGCATTCCATGGTTGGAGGGCAGAGAATGAGATATCCCATAAGGCTTCTCTATGTAAGCAATGTCCCCATAATATTCACCTCAGCTCTTGTTGGAGACTTGGAGATGGTATCTAGGCTTGTTTGGACCAGATTTGGAAATGAAGGTGGCTGGATGAGGACTCTTGTTGACATATTGGGAAGATGGAAAATAGAGGGAAGCAGCATGATTCCTGTCTCAGGCCTAGCTTACTACATACAGAGGCCTTACAGTCCGTCATTCCTCTACTCATATCCTGATGCGGCAGCTGCATACCTTCTGATAACAGTTGTTGGTTGCATTTTGTTTGCAAAAATTTGGGTTATGACAGCTGGAATGGATGCGAGCACAGTTGCAGAGCAGCTTGTCAAGCAGGGGATTGTGCTTCCAGGAGTTAGATCAAGCCCTAAGGTCATAAAAACCACAATAGAGAGATACATAAACGCAGTTACAATAGTAGGAGGATTTCTTGTCGGTTTCCTTGCAGCTATTGCCGATTTTACTGGAGCTCTTGGCACAGGAAGTGGTATACTACTTGCTGTGACGATAATAGCCTCGTTCTATGAGGTAATAATGAGAGAAAGAGCTCTTGAGGTATATCCCAAGATAAAGAGATTCCTAGGAGGATGACCAAACTGATTGTATTCAACTGAAAGATCCCATAGGATCAACAATGTTTTTAATAACCTCATGAGAAGCTCTCTATGCCTCTAAGCATCGTGATAGGAGTTCCCGGAGTAGGAAAATCCACAGTTATGGAAGAGCTGAAAAAGATAGGCGATGGAAAGGTGAAGGTAATAGTGTTCGGCGACTATATGTTTGATATAGCCAAGAAGGAGGGGCTTGTGAAGCACAGGGATGAGATGAGAACGCTCCCTGTAGAGGTTCAGAGGAGACTTCAAGAGGAGGCATCGAAGATGATATATGAGGAGAGCTCAAAGTTCAATGGAATGGTGCTTCTTGACACTCATGGCTTTATAAAAACGCCAAATGGTTTTCTTCCCGGTCTTCCAGAGCATATACTGAGGATATTGAGGCCCGATTTCACAATTCTGATAGAAGCAGATCCATCACTCATAGCAGCTAGAAGAAGCAGAGATGAGACCAGAATAAGGGATCCGGATATGGAAGAGATGATATCGCTCCATCAGATGATGAACAGAATGGCCGCAGCGACTTATTCCACCATAACAGGGTGCAACATAATCATAGTGAAAAACGAGGAGGGCAAGGCGCACGAGGCTGCGAAGAAGCTTGCTGAATCGTTGGGAGTGGGAGGATGAACGTTCTCCTAATACCTCCATACTCAATAGTATTTATAATAACACTCGCTTTCCTTTTAACTCTTATTACTAATATAATAAGTAAAAAGAGAATAGATTATGATAAGATGAGGCAGTATCAAAAAGTGATAAAAGAGTATACAGACCTTCAGAAGGAGTTTCTCAGAACGGGGGACAAGAAACTGGAGAAGAAGCTCGGGAAGATGAAATATCAGTACAAGACAGCTCAGTCGGAGATGATGAGGATGAGCTTTATACCGACAATGTACACGATAATACCGATAATGATAATTTTCATTCTACTAGGGGGGTTTTACTCTGAAATACCATTTATAAGGCTTCCGATCGGCCTTCCATATGTAATGGACTTCTTCCACGGCAGGAGTGTGTTTGGGAACGATGTTCTAGGATACTTTGGAGTGTACGTGCTAGCATCGTTCTTCTTCTCTACAATAATTCAAAAAATAATGAAGACCTCTCCCACTCAATGAAAATGCTTATATTAGCTATTTGCAGTGCTGTTAGGGTGCCCTATGCCTCTCGTGAAAGGAGCTGAGTATCACGGAAAGCTAAACAAAAGGAGGGTTTCTGTCAGGACTCCTGGAGGAAGGACTGTCTACCACTACAGGAAGAAGAGATATAACGCAGCTAAGTGTGCTATATGCAAAAAACCTCTGAACGGGGTGGCAAATGGACCGAGAAGCTTTTTGAGCAAGCTATCTAAAAGCGAAAAGAGGCCAAACAGACCTTATGGTGGCTACCTCTGTGCAAGATGTATGAGAGAACTGATGGAAAAGAGAGCTCTGCTAATGTCCTCAAGCTGACGTAAAATTTTTTAAGCATAATGATAAGATGAGCTCTATCCTCAATGGGGTGATTAAATGGGAGTCATAGAAGTTGGCAGGGTGTGCATAAAAACGGCTGGAAGGGAAGCAGGGAGAAAATGTGTTGTTGTGAAGCTACTTGATGAGAACTTTGTCGTGGTGACAGGGCCAAAGGAGCTCACTGGAGTTAAGAGGAGAAGGGTGAATGTAAAGCACCTCGTCCCTCTAAACATTAAGATAGACATAGAGGAGGATGCTGATGACAAAAAAGTCATAGAGGCATTGAAGGAAACATCTATATATCAAGAGATCATGAAAGAAAGGAAGGCAGGCTGATGGTCCTTCTAAAAAGACTTGAATGTCTTGCTGGGGAATATGGATTTTTCCCAGATGAAAGACCTTTTCCACTCTTTTTAAGGTACAGTTTGCTGATCCTAGACAAGCCAAGCGGGCCGTCTTCTCATGTGGTAACGAAGTGGATAAAAGAGGCCCTTAAGATGGACAAGGTTGGACATTGCGGAACTCTTGATCCAAAGGTAAGTGGGGTGCTTCCAATAGCGATAGGAGAATCTACAAAAGCCACAGCTATAATAGCAACAGCAGATAAGGAGTACATAGGAACAATGCACCTTCATGGGGATGTAAGCAATGAGGAGCTTGAGAAGGCAGTGAAAATGTTCGAGACTGTAATATATCAGAGACCTCCTGTCAGATCAGCTGTGAGCAGAAGCCTCAGAACAAGGAGAGTATACAAATTGGAGATTCTTGAGAGGAATGGGAGGGACGTAAAGCTGAGAGTCGTCGTGGAATCTGGCACATACATAAGGAAGCTCTTCTTTGACATAGGGGAGTTCCTTGGAGTTGGAGCTAGCATGACCTCCCTCAGGAGGGTTAGGTCGGGCGTTTTCACGGAGGACATGGCAGTGAGCTTGGATAAATTTCTCTCAGCTGCTAGAAAATTCTCCGAATCTGGAGATTGGAGTTCCTTAAGAGAGCTTTTGGTGCCCCTTGAGAGGGCTCTGGTGAACTTGAAAAAAGTGGTAGTGAAGGATAGTGCTGTCAATGCTATTGCATATGGTGCCCCTGTGCTGGCCCCTGGAGTATGCGAGGTCTCAGATGGAATAAAGAAAGGCGATGTGATCGGGGTGTTCACTCTTAAGGGGGAGATAGTTGCGGTAGCAAAGGCTGTTATGGACTCAAGCGAGATAATAAGCTCAAGAAGGGGGGTTGTGGCCGAGCCTATCAGGGTAATAATGGAGAGAGATCTCTACCCGAGGATGTGGAAAGGACCATCGCAGATTAAACCTGAAATTTAAATACAACCTTGTCTGTCAGAAATAGAGGCCGGGGTGCCCTAGCCCGGTAGGGGGCTGGCCTGGAGAGCCAGTGGCCCATTGGGCCGCGTGGGTTCAAATCCCACCCCCGGCGTTTATTTCAGCTTAAGATGAATTTCATTGCTTTTTGCCGAGATAGGCTTAAATTTAGCAGGATCTCCTTTCTTATATCCAATATATTAATTATTCCTTATAATGCTATTAATAATTCAGATATAAAAATCTTTACTACTTAAAAATTGAAGATACTAGTTTTAAAACTGTATAATAAAGTCTCCTACAACAGCTTGAGGAAAATTTTTAAATCCCTATAGGGAGACCCATCAACGGAGGTATGTAGTTGGCCTCTGAGTTTAGGAAGATGATAAGGATACTGAACACCACGGTCGATGGAGATAGAACAATATACGCTGCATTAGCAAGTATAAAGGGGATAGGCTTCTCCCTTGCAAATGCAGTTTTGAAAAAAGCAGGAATAGACAGGTATAAGAGAGCAGGGGAGCTAACTGATGAGGAGATAAGCAAAATAGAGGAGGTTGTGAGGAACCCAGCTATGCCTTCATGGCTCTTCAACAGACAAAGGGATCCCGTGGACGGAAAGGACTACATACTAGTAGGTGATGAGGTGACTCTCACTGAGAGAAGGGATATATCGGTGATGAAGAAGATAAAGTGCTGGAAGGGGATAAGGCATTCTCTCGGATTAAAGGTGAGAGGACAGAGAACCAGAACTACTGGAAGATCAGGAAGGACAGTAGGCTATTCCAAGAGGGAGAAGGGGTGACTAGATGGGAGATCCTAAGAGGCTTGAGAAGAAATATGAGAGGCCTTATAAACCGCTTAACAGGCTTGTCATAGAGGAAAGCAACAGGTTAGCAGGAGAATATGGCTTGAGAAACAAGAGAGAGCTCTGGAGGGCCGCTATGATAGCAAGAAAATACAGAAGGATAGCAAGAAGATACCTGAAGCTCCCGCCAGATGAGGCAATGGCTATAACAAGGCCTATAATAGAAAAGCTTATAAGATACAATATAGTTGGAAAGAATGCAACACTGGATAGCCTTCTCGACATAAAGGTAGAGGATATATTGGAGAGGAGGCTTCAGACAATTGTCTGGAGGAAGGGATTTGCAAAAAGCCCATACATGGCAAGACAGCTCATAGTTCACGGACATATCAAAGTTAATGGAAGGAGAATAAGACAGCCCAGCTATCTGGTGAGCGCTGAGGAGGAACAGAGCATAGAATGCCTGCATCCTGAATGTGCGAAGAGGTGATTTGATGTCCTCTAAGCAGAAGATAGGTGTTGCCCACATATACTCCTCATTTAATGACACAATAGTGCATATAACTGATCTGACCGGTGCCGAGACAATAGCAATATACTCAGGAGGAATGTTCGTGGATGCTGATAGGCTCGAGGGCTCACCATATGCAGCTCTGAAGGCTGCAATGGCTGCAGCAAACGAAGCAATGAGGAAAGGAATAACGCATTTAATAGTAAAGGTGAGGGCTCCCGGTGGCATAAAGAGCAGAATACCTGGTCCAGGAGCAACAGCTGCGATAAGAGGTCTCTCTAGAGCTGGTTTAACTCTTCTAAGAGTTGAGGATGTGACTCCAATACCCCATGATGGTACAAGAAGGCCTCATGGAAGGAGAGGAAGAAGAGTCTAAGAAAAGACAGAACTGTCAATTTATTTTTATTTGATTATTTGTTATTAATGAAGAAAATTGTTTAAATAGTAAGTTTATCCCTATTTCCTGAATGTACGAGGAAAGCATGGAAAAAATGCTTTTTCAGCTCTACAAAAAAGCTTACTCAGATATAACTGAGGGGGACATTCTGATAGAAGAAGATGAAAGTGGCTGGTTCTACCTAGTGAGCATACCAAAAAAAGATCTTAAAATAGCAGCAGTAGTGATGGAGGCTGTTTCCGATGATGAGAAGAAAACAATCAGCGATACCATCGACCGAATAAAGAGGAGACTTGGAGATGAGTTTGATTCTATATATGTACACATATGGACTACTTCTGCTTACAGAGATAAATTAGAGGAGATAATTGCGAATGAAGGGTTTATGAACGTGAGCATTGAGCTCATAGATGAGTTATTTCCGATGATAAAGAGACAAACAATATCTGAGAGAAGAAATACAGAGATAAAAGTCAAAAAGGAAGAGAGAATATTGGAGAAGAAAATAAAGAAGGAGGAGGGAATAAAAGCAGTACAGACAGAAGCAGTACCGATGGATATATTGAACAAAGTCTTGGACACACAGCAAAGATTAACCGATACGTTGGATAAAGTTGTCAGCCTTTTAGAGAAGTTGTTGAGCAAGGAGGATACAGAAGCTGTTGCAAGAAGCATAATAGCCGATATCAAAAGGCAGGAGATCATTAGAAAACCGGAAATAGAGGCTGGAGAAAGTATTATAAGGAAAAAAGCTGTCGAAAGAAGGGAAAGACCTGAAATTCCGCCATCTTATATGCCAGAGGAGGAAAGAGATCTTGAGCTATCTGGACCTCAGGAGACAAAAGGTGCTGATGAGTTTATAGATGAGTACCTAACAGGCAATCCTTGGGCTGAGATACTGAGCAAGAAGGTGAGGAGAGATGAAAATAAGAGTGGTTGAGATGAAAGAGGATAGGGCCACGATATTGCTTGAGGATGCAACCCCAGCTCTTGCAAATGCCCTGAGGAGATCTATAATGTCCGAGGTTCCAGTTATGGCTGTTGATGAGGTCATATTTTTCATCAACACAACGGACTTCATAGATGAGTACATAGCTCATAGGCTGGCGATGATACCTCTTAGGACAGATCCAAAGCTTTACAAGATAAGCGGGGATGTCTTCGTGACATTGAAGCTCGATAAAACGGCGGAGGAGGATATAACAGTTTACTCTGGGGATCTTGAAAGCTCAGATCCACTAGTCATACCAGTGAGCAGCAGAATACCAATAGTAACAATGAGAAAAGGACAAAGATTGAAACTGGAAGCAATAGCCAGGCTTGGCAGAGGGAAACAGCATGCTAAATGGCAACCCGTGAGCGGTTTGAGGTATTCATATCTTCCAATATACGAGTTCGACAGTAGCGTAGTGAAGTTAAGTGACTGCGAGAAGTGCGAGTTGGAGAAGCTTGAAGGAAGCTGGTACAGATTGAATGATCCAACAAAGTGCCCTATATGTGCCAGCCAGCTGGAAAAAATGGTTAACAGAGGAGAACCGGGTGTTAGAGTCAGATGGGATGACAAAAGGATAATAATAGGATTTGAATCGAATGGACAGCTTCCTCCATTCAGAATTATAACTATGGCTGCAGAAGAACTGGTCAAGAAATTCGAGGAGTTTGAGAGCAAGTTTACAAGTGCTATAGAAGCTATGAAGAAATCTTCATAAATTAAATAAAAGCCTTTACTAAAAACTTTCGTTTAACTAATGCTGATAATGAGAAACCTCTGAGAGAAGGAATTCTAGAGATGCATGTAAAATAACTAGAAAGTTCATTAGAAATGGAAAGGCTGCTGGAATAATAAAGAGGAGCCTTAGAGTTGCAGTATGTGCATGTCCGACTAGAGGATTTTATTATCAGCTTAATACTCTTCTTATAAGCCTCCTTCCTAACGCTTTCCAGACAGCATAAGATATGGCGACCCTTCCGTACATATCTGTGTTCTGGGTGATCCAAGCTCCTATAGCTCCATACTTAATAGAGAGAAGCTGCGCAGGCAAAGCCCTTAGGAATAGCAGGGAAGTGCTGCTTATAAGGAAGGGAATCCAAACGCTCCCCATTCCTCTTATCGCGCCAAAGAAGGCCTGACTTATCCCCAATCCTATCTCGCTCGTTGCCGCAAGAATTAGATATATAGAGGTGAGCTTAGCCACATTGGGATCTGAGGAGAAAACTTTGCCCACGAATGGAGATATAACTATCAATAAGATAGAAGCAAGACCCATCCAGGATACTCCAATTCTCAGACTCCTCCTAAGAACTCTGTTTACTTCCTCTTCAGATCCTAAGCTTTGGCCAGCTTTAACTAAGGCTGTCATACCTACAGCGAAACTCGGCTGTATTATCACAGTCTCAACAGTTATTCCTATATTATGAGCGGCCAAGGCCAGCGTACCTCCTCTAGCAACTGCATTTATATAAACATTCTGAGAAATGCTAGCTATAATTCTCTCAGCTGCCGTGGGCAGCCCTATCCATATAACCCTCATTGCCAAGGATTTAGGCCTGCTAATCCTAATCCTGAGAGAAGGAGGTCTCAATATGTATATCATGGAGCCAAGATATGCTGAGACAGAGGAGCCAAGCCCAGCTCCAAAAAGTTCCATTCTAGGAAACCCAAGAAAACCAAGAGCCATTGTGGGTATCATTATGGCACCTGAGGAAGCACTCACAAGCGAGCAGATTGTTGGAGTAAGAGCGTCATCGCTAGCCCTGTAAATGGCAGATAATGAGGCATTGATGAGCATTGCTGGAAGGGAGAGGAGCCTCATAGAAGCATAAATATAGGATTCAGACAGGATCTCTGTATTGCCCATTGATACTAATTCAAGATAGGGTTTGAGCCACGTAGGCATAGATACCAAGGCTATTAATGATGATACAATTGCCAGAGAAAGGGTTTCAGCTGAGGCATTTTCAGCGAGCTTTAACTTCCCTTCTCCCACTGCTTGGGAGATCAGAACCATTAGCCCACCTGTAAATATCATTGAGGCTGCATTTATCACAAAAAATAGGTATGATACGATGCCAGTAGCAGCTACTGCAATAGTTGAGAGCCTAGAGACAGTTATCAAGCTAATAAGGCTTATTAAAGAATCGGCTAAAGTCCCTATAGCTGTTATGTATGCAAATCTGGATAGATCCATGATCATCACCATCGGTGTCTTTTTATTAATGAAGTGAAAAGAGGAACAATGGGCAGGATGGGAACCGAGGAATGGGTACTACTCATTGTTCTCTCTACGCTTTGGGGGGCCTCATGGCTCTTCATGGGAATCTTGGTCAAGGAGCTTCCACCCCTCACCATCTCGGCTCTCCGTCTATCAATAGCTTCCCTGCTTATAGGCTTGATACTAGCGTCAAGAAGGCCGAAGGATCTCCCTTGGAAGGAATTACTTATCTTGGGAGTGCTGAACAACACAATACCCTATGCCCTCATCCTATGGGGACAGATCTATATAAGCAGCAGTGTTGCATCAATAATAAATTCAACCTCGCCATTCTTCACACTAATCTTTGCCCATCTTCTGACAGAGGATGAGAAGATAAATAGGTGCAGCATGTTAGGAATCTCTCTCGGCTTTTTAGGTGTCGTAATTATGATGTGGAACTCGATCCAAGGAAGCTTGATCGGGGAGATGATGATAATAGCTGCGGTTATCTGCTACTCTTATGCAACTGTATATGGGAGAAGGTTCTACTCGATGGGTCTGTCCCCTCTTAACATAACCTTTGGGCAGTTATCAACTGCGGCAGCCACCTCCCTTCCTCTAGCAATTTTAGAGAAACCTTGGACTCTTGCCATGCCTTCTCAGAGGGCTTGGATCTCTATAATCGGGATAAGCGTATTCTCCACAGCAATTGCTTACCTGATATTCTTCAGGATCCTCGAGAGGGCAGGAGCTACGAATGTAAATCTCGTGACCCTTCTAATACCCATAACCTCTACTTTTCTCTGCAGCATCTTCCTTGGAGAGAAGCTGGAGCCGAAACATATTATCGGAATGGGTCTAATAATGCTGGGGCTTATAGTAATGAGCAGCTGCTCTAAGCAGGGATGTGCTGGAAAATTAAAATAGCTCTAGGAACGTTCATCATCCCTTAGTTTAGGGTTCGTCAGCAGTTTTCAAAAAGTTAACTACCCGACTATGGAACTTCTGCATGCTTGAGCTTCTCACTTGCTTGCTCTCCTCCTATTCCCCAGTTTTCCTTCGGAACTTCCTCTATTACCACCTCAACAGCCTCTGCTGGAATTCCAATTTCAACAAAAACCCTTGTTATTCCCCCTATGATCCTCTTTTTGGCATTATCTGAGACTCCTTTCCACATGTACACAACAACAACAGGCACGATTCCACCTCCTATAGGATAAAAGTCGAGTGCGGGGGGTGGGATTTGAACCCACGCGAGCCTACGCTCACCCGCCCCTCAAGCGGGCGCCTTGGACCTGGCTTGGCTACCCCCGCAGAATACCTTAATACAAATCCTGTTGCTCTATATATGCCTTTCTCTATATACTGTTGTAACTATCTCTTTTTCAAATAGCTTTGTTTTAGGATAAAGGGCCGCGGCATAGATTTAAAAATCGGAGTTCACCTTTCCCTAAAGGTAGGTCAGTATGGCCAGAAGAACAGGGCCGACAAATCCAGTGCTTAGAAAACTGATAAATTTGCTAGAGAAGCAATCTAGGGAGAACAATGCACCTGTGTGGGCAGCTATAGCTGAGAAACTGAGATATCCAAGAAGGAGGAGGATAGAGGTCAATTTGGGCAAGATAAACAAGTTATATAAGGAGGATAAATTAATAGTAGTTCCTGGAAAGGTTCTCGGCGATGGAAAACTTGATAAGCCGGTAAAGGTTGCGGCATTTAAGTTCTCAACTTCAGCTTCAAAGAGGATAGAGGAGGCCGGTGGTAAAGCGATGAGAATAGAGGAGGCAATGAGACTTGATCCGAAGGGAAGCAATGTGATCATAGTTGCCTGAGGGGTGTTACAATGTTTGACATGGTAATAGATGCGGATGGAAAGATCTTGGGGAGATTGGCAAGTTATGTCGCAAAAAGGCTGCTTGAGGGAAAAAGGATTGCCATCATAAATGCTGAGAAGGCAGTGATAACAGGAAATCCCAATACTATAAAAGAAAAATACATAAAAAGAATGCAAATTCCGGGAAGGCCCAAACCAGAGAGGGGGATGAAGATATCAAGAACTCCGGACAGAATAGTGTGGAGGACGATAAGAGGGATGGTTCCGAGAAAGAAGGCAAAGGGAAGGGAGGCTATGAAGAGACTGAGGGTTTTCATAGGGGTTCCGGATGAGCTTAAAGGTGTGCCCATACAGGAGCTTGATGAGGATTACACAAAGGAAAAGCTTAAACCTAAGAGGGGTAGAAAAATTATGACAGTGTTGGAGCTGTCGAGAAGTCTGGGGTGGAGGGGTGGTGAATGAGCACGGCTAAAAGTGTTAGGAAGGTGAAAATGGCAACTGCTTCTGCTTCTAGAAAGACTTCTAGGGCATTTGCTGTCGTGAAGAAGGGAAGTGGAAGGCTATTTATAAATGGAATGCCTTATGATGTCTACTTTCCAAACGAACTCGTCCAGATGAAGGTATTGGAGCCTATTTGGCTGGCAAGTGATTATATCTCGGATGTGGACATAGAGGTGAGGGTCTCCGGAGGAGGCTTTATGAGCCAAGCAGATGCAGTAAGAATGGCAATAGGTAGGGCTTTAGTGGAATATACGGGATCTGAGAAACTTGAGAGGATATACAGGGAATATGACAGAACTATACTGAAGGGAGATCCGAGACAGAGAGAGCCAAAGAAGTACGGAGGAAGGCGCCCGAGGGCCAGAGTTCAAAAGTCTTACAGGTGAGAACTTGTCCGTCACTCATGGTAGTGCTGGAGAGCTCAAAAAGGGAAGTTATGTTGTTATAGACGGGGAGCCATGTGAGGTCCTCTCCGTCTCAAAATCCAAGCCAGGAAAGCACGGGTCAGCGAAAGTTAGAGTTGAGGCAAGAGGTTTGTTCGATGGAACTAGGAGATCAAAAATCTATCCTGCTGATGCGACTGTTGAAATACCAATAGTTGATAAGAGAAGCGGGCAGATAATTTCAGTCTCAGGCAACACTATTCAGGTGATGGATCTGGAGACTTTCGAGGTATTTGAGGTGCCGATTCCGGAGGAGATAGCAGGAGAAATCTCCTCAGGCGCAGAGGTGGAGTACTGGGTATCAATGGGCAAGAAAAGAGTGGTAAGAGTTAAAGGGCAATAACCTTGGTTCTAGAGTCTCTTGGATCAAAGCTTTCCTCTGCTATAAGCAGAATGATCGGGAGACCTACTCTAGATGAGATATCGTTAAATGAATTCATAAGAGATGTGCAGAGAAGTCTTCTTGAAGCAGATGTCAATGTAAAAATTGTTCTAGAGCTATCTAGGAGGATAAAGAGCAGGGTTATGTCAGAGAAGGTGCCTCCCGGTGTCTCCAAAAAGGAAATTGCTGTCAAGATCTTGTATGATGAGCTTGTTAACATGCTCGGTGGAAGGAAGCCGAGCTTGGAAATAAAACAGGGGAAGCAGAACAGAATCCTCTTGGTTGGAACTGAGGGATCTGGCAAAACTACCACAGCAGCAAAGCTCGGAATATGGTTCAAGAAGAGATATGGAAAGGTTGCAATAATATCCTCCGACACGATAAGGCCTGCATCGCATCAACAGATAATTGGCTTGGTTGGAGACAGCGTTCCTGTCTTCTGGATTGATGGAGAGAGACCAGAAAAGATAATAGCTGAGGGAATAAATAAATTTAAAGATTATAATATTGTAATAATAGATACCGCTGGAAGGCATAAGGATGAGAGAGGTCTGATGGAAGAACTAAAGGAGTACATCAGAGTTGCCAACCCTGATTACACACTCCTTGTCTTGGATGCATCAATTGGCCAAGCAGCATTCTCCCAAGCAAAGGCTTTTTCAGAGGTTGCTCCTCTAGGAGGGGTTGTTGTTACCAAGCTCGATGGATCCGCAAAAGGAGGAGGGGCCCTCTCAGCAGTTTCAGCCGCGGGAGTCCCGATATATTTCATTGGAGTTGGAGAAAAGGTGGAGGATATTCAGCCTTTTGATGCAGACAGGTTCATATCAAAACTGTTGGGAATGGGGGACATAGCAGAGCTTGTTGAGAAGATAGAGGAGGCAATAAAACCGCCTCAGATAAAGGGAAAGTTCGACATGTACGATTTCATGGAATATCTGGAAAATATGAGGAAACTCGGTCCTCTGGATCGTCTTATCGGCCTTATACCGGGAGCGAGAGTACAAGCTGAGATGGATGAGAGGATAATAGTTAAGTGGATAGCTATAATAAAATCAATGACGGAGGAGGAGAGGAGAGATCCATCGATAATATCTGGAACTAGAATAGAGAGAATTGCAAGGGGCTCTGGGACCACACAGAGAGATGTAAGATCTCTCCTGAGGGCATACAGCATGGCTAAGTCCGCCATGAGTGGTGGAAATAGGTTGATGAGAAGACTTCTGAAGGGGTATAAAATTTGACTTTTGTGCTTGATGAACTTGAGCTCTGTATGTTCTGCTCTGGCTCGCTCTATGGATCATCCACAAGGATTCCAGGATGGATAAGGGGTCTCTCCCTTCTCAAATTATTTGGCAGAAGAGGAAGACCATGTTACTCATGTGAGAATCTTTTTGAGGATAAAATTGATCAAATTCTCTCAAAAGCTCTTTCAATGCTGAAGGATTACGAGTTCAGCACAATAAAGGCAGGAGTTGTTGTTCCACCAATTGTAATAGAGAGACTGGACAGAATAAGGTCTAGATATGGGTTATCTGATGCAGAGTCGGTGAAGTTAACTGTATCAAGACATCTAGATGAGATCCTCTCCTCAAGGACAGGTGTTGTAGTTGATGAGGAGGATCCGGATGTGACAGTTATATTCGATTTTAACAGAGCTGATGTGAGCATTCAGGTGAAGCCTGTATATATTTATGGCAGATACAGAAAGCTGGAGAGAGGGATATCTCAATCTAGGTGGATATGTCCGCAATGCAACGGAGTGGGATGTGAGAAATGCAACTGGACAGGCTATAAATATCCATCTGTGGAGAAAATGGTGGGGGATATCCTTAAAAAAGCCTTTCTCGCATCAGAATACCACATACATGCATCTGGTAGAGAAGATATCGATGTCAGAATGCTTGGTCCCGGAAGGCCTTTTGTCATGGAGCTAGTCGATCCTAAAAAAAGAAAGGCAGATCTGAGTCAACTTGAAAAAATTATAAATGAGGAGAATATGGGAAAAATAGAGGTAATAGGACTTAGATATTCAAATAGGCAGGAGATAGTGCTTCTCAAGGAAGCTAGGTCTAGAAAAGTATATAGAATGAGAGTTGAGGTCAATAACCTGAGTGAGACAGAGGTTAAGATGCTTGAAGAAAGGCTATCCAATTGTGTTATAAGTCAGAGAACCCCCACCAGAGTTCTTAGAAGGAGAGCGGATATAGAGAGAAGGAGAAAGGTGTTCAAATTCAATATAATTAAATATGATATTAATAGTTTTGAAGCTATAGTTGAGTGTGAAGGGGGTTTATATATTAAGGAGCTTGTAAGCGGAGATAATGGTAGGACGAGGCCAAGCATCTCGTCCCTGCTCGGAAGAGAATCCACATGTAAGGAGCTTGATGTTATAGATATTTTAGGTGATGAATATGGGTAACAGATCTAGGGGATTTCTCAGTAGATCTAGGGGATTCTTGAGCAAGGCCCCCAGAGAGAAGGGAATGCCCCCAGTAAACAGATTTGTTCAGGAGTTCAATGTGGGGGATAAGGTGGTAATAGATGTTGAGCCTTCTGTGAGAAAGGGGATGCCCCATAAGAGATATCAGGGAAAAGTTGGTATTGTTGCTGGAAAGAGAGGAAGAGCCTTCATAGTTGATGTAAAACTAGGAGATAAGGTGAAAAGGCTGATAGTGAACCCAGTTCATCTTAAGGAGCATAAAGAATAGGTGCTGCTTATGCCGGATGTGATAAAGAAGACCCCTATCACAATAAGTGAGGTCAAGGAGCTTGTATATAGCAGATGGAGCGAGAACTTGTCCTCACTTATAATAGACCAGAGAAAGCTGTTCGAGTATTTATCCAAGTATGACAAAGTTAGCTCTGCAAAAGAGGCAAGAGAAGCTGTTAAGAGGTTGGTGGAAGATTATGGCATAAAGGAAGAGGACGCAATAATGCTCGTGGACATAGCACCGGAGAAGAAGGATGAGATAATGGCCTATCTATACAGGGGATACCCTCTGCTTGGGGAAAAGGAATATGAGGGCATAGCAAAGCTACTGGAGAGCATCAGAAAAAAGATCAACAGTTAACTTTAACAATATTCCTTTTTCATCTAGAAGTGGTGCAGTGAAATGTGGAAGCTATCCGGTAGAAAAATCCCCCATGATATGTTTGCATACGTGCTATCAATAGATGAGTACCAGAGAAAAGTACAGCTCATTGGGAGCAGATATTTTATATTAATGGAATTTATGCTGAGGCCAAATGCAGAGGTGAGACAGGGGAGCAGGGTATATGTCGGGAAGGGATTAAGGCAGGAGGTGAGCAAGTTCGTGAGATATCTATCGCATGAGGAGCTAAGCGAGCAGGCTAGAATGGTACTTGAGGACACCGTCGAAAGGGCTGTTAGAGAAGAGGAGCAGTTTTTTGTTCAGTTTTTCAACGAAAGCCTTCCAATAACCCCTAAGTTTCATCAGCTTGAGCTTCTGCCAGGAGTGGGGAAAAAGATGGTGCAGAAAATTCTAGAGGAGAGGGCGAAGGAGCCTTTCAAAAGCTTTGAAGACATAAAGAACAGGACAGGCCTGAAGGATCCGGCTAGGGCCATAGCAGAGAGGGTTATGCAAGAACTTACAGTTCCGCAAAACGTATACATATTTGTGGCTCACAAGAAGCTCTTCTTGGAGGAGCTCATGGAATGAGCTCTGTGCCCAATTCTCCTCTTAAAGCGGATTTAATATCGCCTTTTTTAGAAAATCCCGATATAATAACCCTTATACCTATTTTTCTCAGTAAGAACCCCTTTTTTACCTTGCTAAGGATGCCTCCAGTGACATCTACTTCATGATCTTCTTTCAATATGTCGATATGTCTCTCATCCATCCTTCTCACAACTTCTCCTCTTTCGTTAATGATTCCAGGCATGTCTATTAGAAAGACTGCAGTATCTATCAGATCTGAGATTAAGAGAGGTATATCATCTCCTGATATCACAGAGGAGCCCTTTCTCTCATCGAAAATCAGATCTCCATAGGCAACTGGCACAACTCCAATCTTCAGCATGTTTGCAATAGGCTCTTTAAAGAGGACAAAGTTTCCACCAGAATCTCTGTAGACAAAGGATCTTGGGGGGAAGGATATAGCAGGAATTCCCATTTCAACAAGGGATCTCACGATAATCCTGTTCAAATGATCCACTGATGAGCAGACCTTAGATATTCCGCCGGCATTCATTCCGTTCTTGTCAATTCCATAGCGTTTTACTATTGGATGCCCGAATGATCCAGCCCCATTTGCCAAGATAACCCTTCTCTCCTCTATGATATCTGCTAGATCAGCTCCTATATCTGATATTATATTTTCTTTAACTGTAAGAGCTCCACTCTTTTTATCCGTTATAAGGGATCCTCCTATCTTTATGAAGACTGCCTTCTCCACAGGGAATTTGTGAAGCACAACTATTTTTATGTTTGTCCATCCTGTACCAGTGGAGAGGTGGATGGGAGAGGTATATGTAGCTGATGAGAGCGTGCTGCTCTATGACCTCATTCAGAAAGACTTGGAAAAATATGCTGAAGGAGAAATAATAATACCTGCTAGCATCTTGAGGAAAATGGAGAGAAGTGCAGAAAAAGGGGACAAAATGGCCCTTAAGGGCATGAGTTCCCTTCTAAAACTGAAGGAATTGTTGGGGGATAAGTTAAGAGTGGAGGATTCCACAGGAAAAGGTATAGACGGGATAGTGGAGCTGAGCAAGAAGTTCAATGCAGTTGTACTCACAGGAGATGCAGTTAGGGCAATGGGGTTACACTCTAGGGGGATAAATGTGAGGTATCTGGGTCCCACTGGAGTGGAGAAGCCTTCGATAATAGGGTTCTTTCAGGAGGATGTGATGAGCATTCACCTGAAGGAGGGAGTTCCTCCGCTGGCAAAGAAGGGAAGACCTGGAAACTTCGTCTTGGTAAAGCTCAGAGAGGAGCCCATGACGGAGGAGGAGATGAGAAAGCTCGCATACGAAGTGCTGGAATATGCAAAGTTCAGTCCGGATGCAATGCTGGAAGTGAGGACGAGGGAAGCTCATCTGGTGCAGATGGGAGAGTACAGGATTCTAGTGGCAATGCCTCCCTTCTCCGATGGCATAGAGATAACAGCAGTAAGACCTCTGGTAAAAGTGACATTGGAGGATTATTCACTGAGTGAAAAACTGAAGAAAAGGCTTTCTGAAAAAGCAGAGGGTGTGATAATAGCAGGTCCTCCTGGAGCCGGCAAGACTACTTTTGCAAGTGCTCTTGCTGAGTTTTACATGAGAAAGGGAAAGATAGTTAAGACCCTTGAATCACCAAGAGATCTCTTTGTCGGACCTGAGATAACGCAGTACGGAAAGCTCGAGGGATCATTCGAGAAAACGGCAAGCCTTCTGCTCTTGGTTAGACCTGATTATGCAATATTCGATGAGATGAGAACATCCGAGGACTTCCTGATATATGCTGACATGAGGCTTGCTGGTGTTGGAATGGTGGGTGTTGTCCACTGTGGAAGCCCCATAGAAGCTGTTCAGAGGTTTCTTGGCAGGGTTGATCTCGGGGCACTTCCTCATATAGTGGATACAATAATATTCATAAAGGATGGAAGAATAGAGAAAGTGTACAGCCTCAGGATTGTGGTTAAGCTTCCAAGGGGTATGAAGGATAGAACTCTTGCAAGACCTGTTGTTCTTGTGACCAATTTTGAGACAGGAAAGCAGGAATATGAGATATACACATTTGGTGAGGAGACTGTGATAATGCCTGTTAGAGAGAGTGAGGGAATAGTACCGCTGGAGGAAGAAGAGGTGGGATATCACATCATAAAGAGGAAAAACTCTATAGTTCTCTCTCTTGGAAGGGAGATGGCGAACACAGAAGTTACTCTCTACTCAGGAGATGAGGAGATAATCACGATTAGAACTGATGAGAGAGGAAGGATAAATCTAGCGAAGAAGAGTCCGGCTGGAAGAGCTGTAATAGATGCAGTGAGAAGAGGAAGCCTTAGGATAAAAACTACATGACTCAGGAGATTATGGATTTAAGCCTCTCCTCAAACTTTATCTCATCGAGAAATTTGGCGACTTCTTCTGGAACAAGGTCTCTCCAAGAGTTGTCTCCTTGTAATATCTTTTTTCTTATCTTTGTTGCCTCATAAAGCTTCCTTTTGTGGAATGGTATTCCCTCTACACGAATCCCGACTTCTGACAGGCACTTCACAGTCTCGGGATCATTTGAAAAAGCTATATCTATCCTTGGGATTCTCTCCAGCACTATCATCCCCCAGTTCTCCTCAGGTCTCTCCGTATCAGGTATTGGAACTATTGATATTCTCTCCATAGGAAAACCCTCCCTTCTCAGTGTTCTCACTATCATCTCATATCTCTCAGCTGTTGAAAGGGGATTTCTCTCGGTATTGGAGTGCTGGGAGCTGCCTATCCCTATGACAAGCTCCGATGCTCTCTCAAGAACATACTTAAAGCAGTGGATGTGACCCCAGTGAAGTGGCTGAAATCTTCCAACTAAAAGGGCTCTTCTATACAACTAGATCCCCTGTAGTGGCTTAACTGGAATTTAAATTCTTAACTGCTTATGATAGATAATAGTTGTTGATCCTAGAGAAATTTAGGAAAATGCTATCAGAACAATTATAAGCTTCTTCTGTCTAATCTCATATGAAAAAAGTTGGATATGTGCAAAATGAGCCCAAATTTGGCGATGTTGAGGGAAATCTGGAAAGAGTCTCCCTTCTTTTGAGAGATCTAGAAGCGGACTTGCTTGTTTTTCCAGAGCTTTTCAGCACTGGATATCTTTTCACATCAGTTAGAGAGCTAGAGAAACTCTCTGAAGAGATATCCGGAGGAATAACAATAAAATTTCTGGAAAGACTTTCATCAGAGCTTTCCTGTTCTATTGTGGCTGGATTTCCGGAGAAAGCTGGAAAAACATTCTATAACTCTGCTGTCGCTATAAAGGAAAATGGAGATATAGCCGGGGTCTACAGAAAGAGCCATCTATTTCTCGACGAGAAACTTCTTTTCTCCCCAGGGGATACCGGGTTTAATGTGTTCAATCTATCTGGCATGAAAGTTGGCATCATGATCTGCTTTGATTGGATATTTCCTGAGGCATGCAGGGTGTTAGCTCTGAAAGGTGCCGAGATAATAGCGCATCCTGCGAATCTAGTCCTCCCTTATGCCCAAACTGCAATGCTAGCTAGATCCATTGAGAACAGGGTATTCACGATAACTGCGAACAGAAGCGGAGAGGATGTATCAGGTGAGAAAAGGTTGAAATTCACTGGGATGAGCCAAATAACAAGTCCAAAGATGGAGATTCTTGCAAGAGCTCCTGAAAGAGGGGAACATGTAGCAGTTGTAGAAATAGATCCATCTGAAGCTAGAAACAAGAAGATAACAGAAAGAAACGATCTCTGGTCAGACAGGAGGCCGGAGTTGTATGGAGAAATCACAAAGGGAGTATCCTAAGCACCCAATGGTTGCTGTCGGGGTTGTTTTGCTGAACAATGGCAAAATCCTTCTGGCAAGGAGGAAAAATCCTCCTGGAGCAGGTCTATGGTCTATTCCAGGAGGTGTTGTGGAGGAAGGAGAGAGATTAGAAGAAGCTGTTGTCAGAGAGGCAAAGGAGGAGCTAGGAGTTGATGTAAAGCCGCTGTATCCTATCTGGGTTTCAGAAGTTGTTGAGAAGGATGAGCTGGACAGGGTGAGATACCACTATGTTATAATAGATTATCTTTGTGATCTGCTAGGCGGAACTCCCTCTGCTGGAAGTGATGTCTCTGATGTGAGTTGGTTTGGCTTAGACTCAGACTTGACTAATGTGACTAGATCGACAAAGGATCTTATAAGAGCTCTTAAAAGAAGGATCATGAACGTGAGGAACTCTGATGTGGAGGAATTGATAATCTGCACTCCAGAGGGACATATACATAAGAGAATGTTTCTTGTCCTAAAGGATGCTGTGATAGTGCTTCAAGAGGCCACAGCTGAGAGCATAGCTAGGGCAGTTGTTGAGGTTGAGATGCATCCGACCAGAAGGTGTATAAGGCTTAAGGGAATGAACATAGAGAGGCCTGTCAGAAAAAGAGGCTATAATGAATATCAGCTAGTTGAAGTAGACGAAAGCGAGGAGGAGATAAGAAAAAGGGTGAAAGAGCTTATTGGCGGCGAGAAAGATAGTTAAGATATCCTCAAGCTCAGGCATTCCATTAATTGGCTCGATAGCATTTGGCTTAATAGACAGAGGGACTAATCTAATTCAAGTTAGGCCTATATCAACATGTCCTCTCTCTTGCATATTCTGCTCCACAGATGCAGGTCCTAAGTCAAGAAGAAAGGCTGAGTACATAGTAGAGGAGGAATATCTGATAAGGGAGTTTGAAAGAGTGGTGAAGTTCAAAGGGGATGACGATATAGAAGCACATATAGATACAGTGGGGGATCCTCTCACCTACAAGGATCTCCCAAAGTTAGTTGGAGATATAAGAGAGATTCCTGAAGTAAAAGTGATATCAATTCAGACTCATGGTGCCCTGCTAACAGATAATCTGATAAAAAATCTAGAAAAAGCTGGAGTCGATAGGATAAATCTGAGCATAGATTCCCTAGAAGAGGGAAAGGCCAGATATCTCTCAGGTTCTCAGTGGCTTAAAATAGATAAAATAATAAAAGCGGCTAAAACTATAGCCGAAAGCGCAATCGATCTTTTGGTAGCTCCTGTTTGGGTTCCCGGCATAAACGATGAGGAAATTCCTAAGATAATAGAGTTTGCACTTTCAATAGGAGCGGGAAAAAGGTGGCCTCCTCTTGGAATACAGAAGTACGAGCTGTACAAAAGAGGAAGAAATGCTGGAGTCAAGCCTATGTCTTGGAAAAAGTTTTATGAGGCACTTAAAAATTGGGAGAAGGAGTTCGGAGTAAAGCTTGTGCTGGGACCGGAGGACTTTGGAATACACTACTCAAGGCAGATCAAGGTTCCATTTTCGGTAGGAGAAACTGTATACGTGGATATAATTGCTCCAGGAATGAGAGCAGATGAGGCTCTGGGAAGGGCTAGAAACAGGACAATAACCGTGATAAATGCATCAAACATACCAGTTGGAAGTCAGGTGAGGGTAAGAGTGATCAGAAACAGGCATAACATAATAGTTGGATTGCCTGTTTACGAATCATGAGCTGTCCGACATGGCTTTCTTGTCGATTTTCTGTAACGGATAGTTGCTATCAGATATGGAACAGATAATGTTATAAATAACTACCTGACAACGGGATAACTATGGGAAGAAGCAAGATCTGGGAAATATCTGGCCTTTTGGTAAAGGTTGCATTGGGAATTGAGAAGGCCGATTTAGTTGTATTGAACAGCAACTTTGTTAATGTGAACTCGGGCGAGGTATTGGAGGGCTGGGGAGTTGCAATAAAGGGAGATAGAGTGGCAATAGTGGGAGATGTCGAGCATACAATAGGCCCAAATACTGTTGTAATCGATGCAAAAGGAAAGTATGTAGCTCCAGGCTTTATTGATGCTCATGTCCATGTGGAGAGCAGCATGCTGTGCTTGACCAATTTTGCAAAAGCTGTGCTTCCAAGGGGCACTACAACTGTGTTCATAGATCCTCACGAGATCGCAAATGTGCTGGGCTTGGATGGTGTAAAACTTATGCTTAATGAGGCAGCCGATCTCCCTCTTAAGGTCTTTGTAACAGCTCCCTCATGCGTGCCAGCAAACCCTATGTTTGAGACATCCGGGGCTTATCTGGGCCCAAGAGAAGTGGAAGAAATGCTGAAATGGGACGGAGTAATCGCCTTAGGGGAGATGATGAACTATCCCGGTGTGCTTAATCTGGATAAGGAAGTTTTTGAGAAGATAAATGCAGCTCACAAACTGGGGAAAATAGTTGAGGGACATGATGCCGGTCTGCTGGGAAGAGAATTAGCTGCATATGCAGCGGCAGGGATATCCTCCTCCCATGAGCTAACTCGCAAGATAGATGCTGTTGAAAGGCTGAGGTTGGGCATGTATGCGTATATGAGAGAAGGCTCTGCTTGGCTTGACGTAGCTGAAACCGTGAAGGCAATAACAGAGGCCAAGCTTGACTCAAGGCATGCCTGTCTTGTAACTGATGACAGGGAAGTTGACTCAATACTAAAGCAGGGACAAATGGATCATGTAGTCAGAAGGGCAATAGAGGAGGGTGTTGATCCAATAAAAGCTATTCAGATGGCCACAATCAATCCAGCAGAGCACTATGGTCTAGCTAGGGATATAGGGAGCGTTGCTCCTGGAAGGTACGCAGATATTCTCATACTGAAAAGCCTGAGCAAGGTCGAGGTGGATGTGGTAATAACAGATGGAAAAGTTGTAGCAAGAGAGAGAAAGCTTGTCACAAAGTTGATACCTCCGAGCTATGAAGAGAGATTTCTCAAAACTGTTAAAGTAGGGAGGAGGCTTAAAAAGGAGGATTTTGAGATAAAAACTTCTGTAAAAGAGGGTAAAGTTAAAGTAAGGGTCATAGAAGCTCTTGAAGGGAATGTCCTCACGAAAAGCAGAGTGGAGGAGCTAGATGTCAGAGACAACTTCGTCCTTCCCGATGAGAGGAGGAATATATACAAGGTGGCTGTTGTCGAAAGGCATAAGGGAACTGGCAACATAGGACTTGGCTTTGTCATGGGATTTGGATTCAAGTTAGGAGCTGTAGCATCCACAATAGCACATGACACTCACAACCTACTGATCCTTGGCCTCAGGGATGAGGATATGGCTTTAGCTGCCAACACTCTGGCTGAGGTCGGGGGAGGGATAATCTCAGTAGATGAGGGCAGGATCCTGTCGTTGGTGAAGCTCCCACTTGCCGGATTGATGTCCACAGAGGAACCTGAAATTGTGGCTGATCAGCTTGAGAGGACCTACAATCTATGGAGAGAAAGAGGATGCAAGTGGGTTTCTCCTTTCATGACAATGTCTCTCTTGGCCTTGGATGTTCTTCCGGAGCTTAGAATAACGGACAGAGGACTGGTGGACACGGTAAACTACAGACAGGTTAGCTTATTCTATGAAGACTGAAACTTTTAATAATTCCAATAGTGCTCTCACAAAGTTTAATTATCCCACTTGGATGAAGAAGATGGTGATAAGGTATGCCCAGAGGTACTCACGGTGCCCTGAACAAAGCTGGAAAGGTCAGATCCCTGACCCCTAAAGTTGAGAGAAGACCAAGAAGAAGCCCTGTACCAAGAGTGAGGATAAAGAGCATTTTCAGAAAGAGATTTGTGCTCGGAAGGAAGGCAGGCCAGAACCCAGCCTGACGGTGACTAAATGGATCTCTTTCTCTCCATAACCCCTGTTGGTATATGCATGCTGGATGAGAGAGGGGAGCTCATAGACTTCTCAAGATTTCCTGATGATCCGGAGGATGCAGCTAAGAGGCTTCATTCGATCAGATCGGGAGAGATTGTTGATGAGCTGAGGGATCTGATCTCTAGGTGGATAAAAAACATAGATACTCTTTATTTAGAGTCATCTAGTCTAAGGGATGTAATTCTTGGGGAGTTCCCTGGAATAAACACTAAAGTAGCGCCTAATATGGATCCATTTGTCGTTCTTAGGAGGAAGAAAAGAGAAATAATGTCGATTATATCCGGGAAAGAGAAAGAAGAGCTTAGAAACCTGCTTGTAGACATATCTCTGAGTCTTGCAAGGATGCAAATAAAGAAGGAGCTTTCAAGGAAGGATCTCCTCGTGATGAAAGCTGTGGATTACTTGGATCACTTGAACAAGTCCCTAAACATATTGATGCCAGCGGTAAGGGAGTGGTTCTCCATCTACATGCCTGAGCTAGATTCCATAGTTGAAGATCATGAGCTATTTGTCAGAGCAGCTATGGCAATAGCAGGGGATGGTGGAAAGGATGATCTTCTGAGGGCCGGTCTTCCAGATGAAGTTGTCAGCAGGTTATCTGAAGCTATGAAGAAGACCCTCGGGATAGGGGTTAAGGGAGAGATAAGAGATGTAATATCTGTTTTAAATGAGCTTTTCGAGACGAGGGAGAGAGTGGAGAGATATATAGAGGGGCTGATGAGGGAGATTGCACCAAATCTGTCCGATGTAGCGGGTCCTCTGCTAGGAGCAAGACTTATAACAATGGCGGGAGGACTTGATAAGCTGGCTCAACTTCCAGCGAGCACGATACAGATACTGGGTGCTCACAAGGCCATATTCCTTCACATGACAAAGGGGACGAAGCCTCCTAAACATGGAATTCTTTTCCAAGCAAAGGAGGTAAGAAGTGCACCAAAGAAGTTAAGAGGAAAGATAGCAAGATTGTTGGCCACTAAGATATCAATTGCTGTCAGAGTGGATGCATACGGATCCGATAGGTCAATCGGCAAGAAGCTGAGGGAGGAGATAGATGAGAGGCTTGCAAAGCTCAGAGGTGGTTGAGTGAAAGTTGTAGAACATGATAAGTTCAAGGGAGTGTACTGGATAGATCAAGGAGGGAAGAGGATTCTAGCAACTAAGAACATCGTTCCCGGCTTCAGAAGCTATGATGAAACCGTTAGAATAATTGGGGGAGAGGAATACAGGATATGGGATCCGAGGAGATCTAAGCCTGCTGCAGCAATAATAAATGGCTTGAGGACCTTTCCAATAAGACCTGGGACAAAGATTTTATATTTAGGAATAGCATCTGGAACAACAGCATCTCATTTTAGTGATATAATTGGAAATGAAGGTATTATATATGGAGTTGAAGTATCTCAGAGAGTTCTAAGGGATCTTCTCCCTGTTTCCGAGGCTAGAAGGAACATAATACCAATACTTGCATCAGCTAGGGATGTGGAAAGCTACGTGGATATTGTGGAGGAGGTTGATGTAATTTACACAGATGTAGCCCAGAGAGATGAAGCTGAAATACTCATAAGAAATGCCGATTTATTCCTGAAAAAAGGGGGATATGCAATGATAGCTGTAAAGGCCAGCAGCATAGATGTGACAGCTCCTCCAAAGAAGGTTTACAGAATGGTTCAGGAGAAGCTCATGCAAAGCGGGTACAATCCAATACAACAGGTGGATCTCTCTCCCTATGATCAGAAACATGCAATAATTTTAGTAAAGAAGTAGGTGTCATGTTGTCCTATGAGATAAAGCTGGCACTCTATAAGGAGGGAGAGGTGTCGTTTTACGCAACGGACCTGGAGGAGCTAAGTAAGAGGGGAATATCCTACACAAAGGCGGAAGTATTCTATAACCCTGACATGAAGGTGAACAGAGATATCTCAGTTGCTGTAAACAGAATTCTCAGAAAAGATGGAAAATCCGCATCAATAGATCTGATGGCTGCCACAGGCGTTAGATCAATAAGGTGGGCTGTGGAGAGCGATGTGGATAGAGTGTGGGCAAACGATAAAAATCCAGTAGCAGCTCATATAATAAGAAAAAATGTAGCGTTAAATAATGTGGAAGATAGAGTTAAGGTTACCTGCAAGGATGCAGGCATGCTGACATCTGAGCTAATGGAAATTGGCATCAAGTTTTGGTATGTGGATCTGGATCCCTTTGGCTCTCCGGCTCCATATACAAGGGATTCCCTGAGAATAGTGAGAAGAGGGGGAATATTAGCTGTCACAGCTACTGATACAGCTCCTCTCTTCGGAGTTTATCCTTTGAAGCTCTTCAGATATTACAGGGTGTCTGGAACTAGGACCCACTTTCACAAGGAGTTCGGGATAAGAGCTCTCATATACTTCATCTTGATGGAAGCAGCTCTTAAGGATCTGCTTGCCATACCACTCCTCGCTTACTCTCATCTTCACTATGTTAGGGCTTACTTTCTGATAGAGAGGGGAGCTCTTGAGTTCAGAAAGGTAGTAGAGGAGAACTTAGGATGGGTCAATTACTGTGAGTGCGGAAACTGGAGCACAACAAGGGCTGTAGAGCCACCTGGAAGGATAACATGTGAATTATGTGGATCAAGGATGAGGCTTATGGGACCTGTCTGGATAGGATCATACAAAAATAAAGAATTCATTAGTAGAATAATGGAGTGCGTTCCCTCAGAGGAGTCTAGGAAAATCCTGAAGAGCTTGGCAGATGAGATTGACATCCCATTTTACCACGATCTAGATCTGATATCAAGAAAGCTCAGAATAAGCTCTCCAGGAGTGAATAAGGTTGTGGAAAAGCTCAGAGAAAGAGGTTTTTCTGCATCAAGATCTCACGCAGAACCAAAGGCAATTAAGACTGATGCAAACCTTGCGGAAATGATCAGAATTCTCTCCTGATCTTCTCTGACAGTGTTCTCCACTCCTTCTTCGATGAAGGCATGTAAACCTCTTTCCCCACGAACTCTGAGGCCTTATCTAGTGGAACTAGGATCTTGACGAGGAGATATGGGGAATCAGCCGGTCCTATGACATCTCTCACAATCCCCAGCATTCTCAGATCCTCTGATATAACTGGAGCATCCTTCGGATCCGAGAATATAATCCCTTCAGCTTTCACTAGAAAGTTTCTTGATCTAGTAACTTTCTCTATCCTTCCTATTTTCCTCAAGTATATGCCTCCTTCAATTTCTTCGCAACCTCTCTTATGAGATAAGTCTTCTTCATATTTGTCTCTGCTATCACCCTTCCCTCCCTTCTAAACCACCTTGAGGGATGACTTTCACCCGATATCTCAGCTTTAATTCCCATTTTTCTTAGAGCAATTAGTATATCATCTGCCTTAGGTCTTTTCACAGCCAAGTTTAATGGAACCCTTCTTCCTTCAGATCTAGTTGCCTTGGCATCAAAATAAACAGGATATAGTATCTTGTAGTTTCTCTCTCTCAACTTGCCTTCTCCTCTATCAATATTGCATTTAGCACACCATCCTGACCGGGTCTGCTTGTTATTACAGCTTTTCCTAGATCTGTTTTGATTATGGTTCCCTTTGTTATCACCTTCTTTCTGCTGAGCTTTATATCAGATGGATTCTCCACGACGTCTATAAGCTTCGCTTTCTTAACGATGCCCTTTCCAACGACTAAGTTAACTTCATTGTCCTGAAGAAGCCTGAACTTCTCATTTCCTCCTTTAGCTCTGATTTTCTTGAGCTTTCTCTCTCCTATAGATGTCATAGCTGGCTCTCTACCTAGTTCCATCTTTCTCTTCTTTCTGTTAAGTTTTATTGCTTTCCCTGTCTCACTTCTTCCTTTGAGAGCAATGGGACCATGGTAGTAGAACGGCATGAGACTTCCTAGAGCTATCGCTACTTAAACATAACTCTCCAGCTTTTAAAATTTCTTTCCACAGAATATCTTTCTACACGAGAGAAGGGATTCATGGAGCATAAGAGCTGGTATCATCAGAAGAAAAAGCTGTGTAAGCCCTGTATCCGAGCTGACTGTCATTATAGCTAAATAGATCGCATAATCATACGGGTAAGAATTCCTTCTTGAATATATATGGCCCCCAGCAATCCCTATTAAGAAGGAGAGGAGGAGAAGCTCAGGAAGCCCTGCATCGAACACCATATTTCCGAAAAGAGTGAGGGTTATCCCCGTGCTCCTCCCGAAGAAGGCCCTTCCTATGAACTGGGATGGGTGAACTCTTGTCGTGAAAACCCAAAGAGGATGCCGGGCTATTCCCCACGGAATTGAATATTTAACAATATTTCCTAAGTATAATGAGATCGACTCCACTCTCTTCAAGAGATCATATGCCTCCGGCCTCAGGATTCCGTAGATCAGGAGTAGGATGAGGAAAATGGGAAGGGCTGTTGATAGCTCCTTATATCTCCCCTTGACAAGGCATATGACAAAAAATTCCACTAGTATGAAGATTATATCTGCTCTGAATCCGCTCATGAATGCCAAAATCGATGTTATAAGAGTTAATATGAGGCCTTTCTTACCATACATCAGATGAAGTGCCCTCGGATATGATATGAAGATAAGAGCAAGCCCCAGCGAGAGAGTCAAAGGTATCTGGACATCAGATCTCCACTTTGGAGGGTATCCTGTTGAAAAGGCATAGAGAACAAGGGATCCCCCCAGAATCAGGACAAGAAGGGATAGAAGGAGCATGTCCCTGTCCGAAGAGGTGAGCTCGAGTCTTACCAATAGAATGATTAGAAAAACTGAAATAAAGGCTGATATGTATCCAGCTATGGAGAAGCTTGAAAGAATCACTAAGGATAGAAGAAGAAGCAGAAAAAAGGAGATTGCAGATGCAACCCTGTCCTCAATTCTCTGTCCAGCAATAATTCCAAGAAAAAATGAGATAATACCAACAATCTCAACTAGAAATGTGGAGAGATCTCCTCTTAATAGGGATACAAGGGCGACAAGAGAAGGGATCACGGAGGGGATTAGAGCTGGATGTATCACTACCTCCTTAATCTCCAACGGACCTCCTCCTGGAGATCAGAGGAATTAGCAAGACTGTGAGAAAGAAGGGAATGTAGAGATATGGATGAACGGGTCCGGACTCTATCCAGACGAGCATGCAGGATAGCAGTATTGAGTACAGAGCTAGGGAAACACTGCTTCCTCTTACAGCCAAGCTGTAATATGCACCAGTAATACTGCCGAATATCAGAGGCAGGAGAATTAGGCCAATTATTCCGAAGTCCACCCATATGGGGCCTATGAAAGTGCTTGTGTATGATGAAGGTATTCCCACTATCACACTGCCGAGAAAAGGTCCTATTAGAAGCCTTGGAATGCCAAGTATTGTCAGTATCGGGTTAAGAAAGAGAATCTCTCCATAGCTTATTCCCCATGGACCAAAGCTCCTTATTATCAAGCTGAGGGAATAGAGGGTGAAGCCAGCTCTGCTGACCAAGATGTACCAGATATCCGTCTGAGCTCCAGCTCTTGACATAAGTATATACTTCTGACCAACGAATATGAGAAAGAGGGGAAGCAGCAAGTACAGAATTATATGCCTTGCTTTCACTATTCTCCTGAACCAAAGAACTGTTATTATCGGAACTAGGGCAGTGAAAACATCCAGCCTGAATCCGGATGGAAATGTCACTATTACAGTGAGAAGGATTGCTATTGCAGAGTATTCATAGAGGAAGGATTTGCTCACCCTTCCAGATAGATATAAGGAGACAAGAGAAGAGGTAAAAAGGGATATCCCGATCAGATAAAGATCATAGCCAATCATCCAGACCACATTATGGCTTCTAAGTTCTGGGCTGAGGACGGGTAGAGAGCCTATATTCATGTAATTGTATATTAAAATTATTATTCCTGCTAAAAGCAGTGGAAGTGAGAAATAAGCTATCTCTAAGTCATTCACCTTCCTTGGATCCAGCCTTTTGGATAGATCTTCTGCAATCATTGAGGAAAAGCAGTAGATCATCACTGCTATTATCCAGAGGATTACTCCCTCCACTAAACTGTAGAGAAAGGGGAACGGGACAGAGCTCATCAGGGCAAGCACTATATATGCTGCTGTGAGAAGAGGCACCAAGAGATAGTGGGAGAGAAGACCATATCTTCTAACGAAAGGCCTAAATGGTTTCAGCAAGATGCTCCCCTCATAAGCTGGCATCAGATTATCAGAGATCTTCGATAACCTCTCAAATATTTGCGTTATCTCCTTGCTCTCTCTATGAAATGAGCTGAGGAATTTGAAGAGATATTCACCAAGCTTGACGAATATCCAGTAGATTCCAGATAAAATGAGAAGAACTATGCTTTTCATCCAATCACCAGAATTCGGATACGACTTTTACATACCTGACTTCATGAATAGCTCCAACTGCTTTTATTATATAAGATATCTGCTCCTGAGTTGGAACACTGCTGAGCACTATTCTCACCTCTATCTCAGAGATAAAAGCTCTTTCTCCCATCCAAGGTCTCAGAATTCCATCTAGATCTCCGATTCTATTTAATGGCATGTCTTGAATGCTGAGATAATATGGATTAAGCACAGAGGTGACCAGAGATGCCCTTCCCATGCCAGCTGTATTTATCTCATACAGAATCAGCTGAATCGGAACTTCTCCTGATTTTATCCTATTCATAAAGTCGGAGTTGAAAAGATAAAAGTTCAATGTTATAATCTCCACTCTGAGACCTGTATGATCCAGAACCGAGTTTATGTTCTCGCATATTTTTTCTAGATCATGTAGATCTCCATTTATTGGATTTATTTTTACCAATACATTTCTCAGCTCCCTATTAGACTTCATCTGTATGTAAAATGGATTTATGTCCTTGAAAAACGGCTCCTTCACCTTCTGTCCATCTGAATATATGCTGAACGTCCTATTTCCAGAGTATATAACTATTGTCGCCCTAGTCGAGTCCACTACTCTTCCGACTATATCAACCGGCATCCCTTCGTTTGAAACCCCATGAACATAGGCCAAGAAGCTCGATCCTCTAGCTCTATAGTAGTTAGCTATGTATGCTGCTGCAAGGCCATCTGCCATAGATCCTTCATAGGCATATGACTTTCTCAGAGAAAAAATATAGTAAGCAGAGGAGAACAGAAGTGCTATCACAAGGATGTCTAGAAGAATGTGTTTCAAGATCAACACCTCTCCTGAACCCCAACTACCTCCAGTCCCAGATTTCTTATAACTGAAATGGCATCGTTGCTTCCCACTCCTCTCTCGATTATTATCTCAGAGGTTTCTACAGCATATATCCCCCTAACTTCTATTCCCTGTTGGGCTAACATTTTGTTCAGATCCGATAGAAACATAACCACTCCGTCCAGTGAAGCAGACCTTATCTTAAGCGTTATCTCATTTCCAACGGTCTCTATGTCGAATATGCCCTGAATATCCTTGACAGCTAGGCTGTTTATAAGGCTGGATGCCACTGAGGAGTTGGACTTATACCATACATCTATGATACCTGTCAGATAGCAGGCCTTCTCCAGTGTTTTTATCGAGTTACATGCAGCTCTGGCCATGGACAGCATATTTCCAGCATCTCCATCCGGAATTCTAATGAAGAACTTTCTGAAGCCATCGTCCTCAGATACCCTATAAGTTATCCTCACAGGAATTGCGGAAACAGCTGGGTTCGTGAAGTCCTGTCCTATCAAAAATGTGTTACCTCTTGGAATATCATAGAATACGATGAAGCTATCCGTTGCGTACACTATTTTCCCTGTTGCATTCAGATATCCTCCCTCAACTCTTGCAACAGAAACACTCGCCAGAACGCTGATATTGTTTGACACAAGCCTGTAGTAAGTGGCAGAAGCGCCTGTGACACCACCTCTTATGTCGAACATCCTATCCTTTGGGGACAGAATAATAAATAGAATTACAACAAAAAATAAAAATAGAAGTAAGTCGAGAAGAAGAGCATCTTTTCTCAGGCTATTACCTCCTTAGAACTCAGATTCCTTTCCGAAGCCCTTCTCCTCTTCTTTCTCCTTTTCTCCCTTCTCCTTCTTCTCCTCCTTCTCGTATGGCTTTGCCGATATTATGTCATCAGTCTTTATTATCAGTGTAGCAGTCTCTGTAGCAGCTGCTAGAGCATTTCTCACAGCTCTGTATGTGTCAACAACGTTGAGCTTTGCCATGTCTGCTATATCCCCGGCTATTGGATCTATTCCATAGGATATTCTTCCCTCTGAATGCTCCTTTCTCAGCCTAACTATAGCGTCAACAGAGTCCATTCCAGCGTTTTCTGCCAATATCCTAGGTATGCTCTCAAGAGCATCCGCAAATGCCTCAATTGCGAGTTGATCCTTCCCTCCAACCTTCTCAGCATACCTTCTCAGCCTTATTGCCAGCGCTTGCTGTACAGCTCCTCCTCCCCAGAGCACTTTTCCATCCTCGACGACATTTCTTGTCACATATAGGGCATCCTTAAGCCCTCTTTCTGCTTCATCCAGTATGGTGTCAGCTCCAGCCCTGAGAAGTATTGTCACAGCCTTTGGGTTCTTGCAGTTCTCCACGAATATCATCCTGTCATCTCCAACCTTGCGCTCCTCAACTAGACCGGCATATCCAAGGCTCTCTGGTGTTAGATCATCAAGATTGCTTATTATCCTACCACCAGTTGCCTTCTCCAGCCTTGTCATATCTTTCTCGCTTATTCTCCTAGCTGCAAGAATTCCATGCTTTGCTAGGAAGTGCTGGGCAACTTCATCTATTCCCTTCTGGCAGAAAACCACATTGGCCCCGGATGCAGCTATCTTCTCCACCTTCTCCTGGAGCATCTTTGTCTCCTGCTCTATAAAGCCTCTAAGTTCCTGAGGACTGGATACCTGAACTTCAACATCTATCTCCGGCTTTTTGACCTCTAATGACACGTTTAGCAGGGCTATTTTTGCATTTTCAACTCTTCTTGGCATGTTTCTGTGGACTACCTCCTTGTCCAGTACTATCCCCTTCACATACTCGGTCTCAGAGAGGCTCTTTCCCTTCTTCTTCATTATCTTGACATTGTCTATGTCAACAACTTTCTTTCCATTGTGCTCCTCTGCCACAGATAGGACTGATTCAACAGCTATTCTAGCCAAGAACTCCTTCTCTCCTCTTATCATCTTGCTGGCCATTGCTGTTGTAGCAACCTTTATGAGCCATTCCTTATCATCGGGGTTCACTTTTGTTGCCAGATTGTCCAGCTCCTCTTGAGCATATTTAAGGGCTTTCTCAAACCCATCTATTATTATAGTTGGGTGTATATCCTTGTTGAGCAGATCCTCTGCCTTCTCAATGAGCTCACCTGCAAGGACAACGGCTGTCGTGGTTCCATCTCCAGCCTCCTTATCCTGAGCTTTAGCGAGATTCACCATCAACTTTGCGGCTGGATGGGCCACTTCCATCTCTTGGAGTATTGTGGCTCCATCATTGCTGACTGTTATATCTCCTAGGGAGTCCACTATCATTTTATCCATTCCCTTGGGTCCTAGAGATGTCTTTATTATGTCAGCTATTGCCTTTGCTGCCTCCATGTTTATCCTTCTAGCTTCCTCACCCTTAGTCCTAGTAGTACCCTCCTTGAGGATAAGGACAGGTCTACCTCCTATATTGGCTATGGCCATTAGACATCACCTCCATTAGCGCACAACCTGTCTGTCTCAATGTAGCTAGATGCAAATATAAATGTTGAGCTACCCTTATAAGAGCAGGAGGTGTGCTCATGCCAAGAGTTGCGATAATTGGAGGAAGCGGATTCTACTCTCTATTTGAGAATCCGGAGCAGAGAGAGGTAGAAACTCCATTTGGGAATGTCATCTTGGAAGTGGGGAAAGTAAGGGATGTGGAAGTGGCTTTTATTGCCAGACACGGAAGAAGACATGAGATACCCCCATCTAAGGTGAATTATAAGGCCAATTTATATGCCTTGAAACAGATAGGAGTGGAAAGAGTTGTGGCAACTAATGCTGTTGGTGCAATAAACCCATCTATTGAACCGGGGACTTTTGTCGTCCCACATGATTTCATCGACTTCACAAAGAACAGAGATAGCACATTTTACGATGGAAAGACCGAGATTATGGTGGATGGGAGGATTCTGAGGGGAGTAGTTCATGTATCCATGACTCCCGATCCATACTGCCCGGAGATAAGGTCTGCTATTCTTCAATCTCTCAGCGAAGCTGGTGTGAAGTTCGTTGATAGAGGGGTGTACGTGGTAACAGAGGGAAACAGGTTTGAGACCCCTGCTGAAATAAAAGCTTTCTCCTTCCTTGGCGGGGACATAGTTGGGATGACAGGAGTTCCTGAAGCTGTTCTGGCCAGAGAACTGGCTATGTGCTATGCCACTTTATGTCTCGTCACAAACTATGCTGCTGGAGTTCAGGGGAGCAGAAAGCTAACTCATGATGAAGTTGCTGAGATATATGAGAGGAATTTGAAGAATTTGAGAGATATAGTGGCTAGAACTGTGGAGCTAATACCACTGACCAGGTCATGCAGTTGTGGAAAAGCACTGGAGGGTGCGATAGCAAGCAAGTGATCCTAAGACCTAGCACTAGCTAACTAATATATAAATATGGAAAAAATTTTTTATTGATACTTTAACAGCCATTAAACTAGGGATAAGATGCCCATCAAGGACATACCAACCCTTGATGATATAGATGTATCGGGCAAAAGGGTCTTTTTGAGGGTTGATCTGAATGTTCCTGTGGGAAAAAATGGAGAGATACTGGATACAGAGAAGTTTAAGGATGCCGTTGATACCCTAAAAGAGATAGTTTCAGCCGGATCCTCTGTTGTAGTTGCAACTCATCAGGGTAGGCCGGGCAGCTCTGATTTTATATCAACAGAACAGCATGCGAAGTATCTATCTGAGTTCTCGGGCATAAATGTCGAGCACGTCGATGATGTGATGTCCAAGTGGGTAAGGGATAGAATAAGCTCGATGAAACCAGGAGAAGTGATAATGCTCGAGAATCTGAGGATAATATCCGAGGAAAACGAGGAACTGAGCGTAGATAAGCTGCTCAGGACCCATTTTGTGAGGAGACTCGGTCCTCTCTTTGATGTATATGTGAACGATGCATTTCAGACAATACACAGAGGTCATCCATCTCTTGTCGCATTTCCCTACATAAAACCATCTGCTGCAGGAAGACTTATGGAAAGAATGCTGAAGGAGCTCTGGGAGATAGATTCGATAAAGGGAAAAAGAGTTTTTCTTCTCGGAGGATCTAAGGTGGAGGACAAGTTAAAGGTCTCTATTTATGCATTGAGGCATGGGAAAGTGGACGAAGTTCTGTCTGGTGGCCTTCTTGGAATACTTTTTGCAATGGCTGCAGGTCACAGTGCTGGAAAATCAGCTGAGATAATAGATGATCTGGATATACTTCTGCCTGCCGCTAAGGAGCTTTTATCCAGCTATAAGGACAGAGTTTTCTATCCAGTTGACTTTGTTGTGACGCAGAATGGGAAGAAGAACATAGTTCCAGTTTATTCGGTGCCGAAGGATGCAAAGATAGTTGATATAGGACCTGGCACTGTTGAGATATACAAGGAGAGAATGGCAGATTCGGATCTTGTGATAGCAAACGGCCCCATGGGGATATTTGAGGATCCTGAGTTCAGATATGGGACAATGGAGCTTATAAAAGCAGCAAAGGACATGAAAGGGGAGTTTGTGTTCTGTGGAGGCCACCTCAGCTCTGCTGCTAGGATGCTCGACATGAAGAACTCAAGAATCTACACAGCTGGTGGTGCAACACTTTATAGCTTGGCTGGCATGCCCCTTCCGGCATTGGATGCCCTGAGGGAGGGATCGAAGCGTGCCCATTAAAATTGGTGTTGTGGGATATGGAACCATAGGAGCCAGAGTAGCTGAAGCTGTGATGAAACAACCTGACATGGAGCTAGTGGGAATAGCCAAAACAACCCCTGATTACAAAGCAAAAACTGCTATTTCAAGGGGAATGAAAATTTTCATTCCTGAGAACTCTGTTGAGAGCTGGAAGAAGGCTGGCATAAAAGTTGATGGATTTATCGAAGACTTGGTCAGAGAAGTAGATGTAATCATTGATGCGACACCAAAAGGTGTCGGAAAAGCGAACTCAGAGATGTACAAAAAGGAGGGAAGGGTAGCAATATTTCAGGGAGGGGAGAAGAAGGACTTAGTTGAGGCCACTGTTGTTGCTCAGGTGAACTACGATGAAGCGAGAGGAAAGAGGATGATAAGGGTTCCATCCTGCAATACAACAGCTCTATCTAGGATATCTTGGTTCTTTGAGAGGGAGTATGGTGTCGAGAGAATTATAGCAACGATAGCAAGAAGAGCAGCTGATCCTGCAGACAAGAAGGAGGGGATCATTGACAACATTGAGTTCGATCCTATAAAGCCTCCTTCGCACCATGGAGAGGACGTCAGGACGGTGCTGAAAAACCTGAACATATTCACAACAGCTATAAAGATACCTACTACGCATGCACATCTACATTTAATAAATGTAAAACTCAGGAAAAAGGTAAGTAGGGAGGAGATATTGGATGCTCTATCTGAGGAGAGGAGGATCATGCTTGTCTCAAGCGAGGATGGCATAACCACAACATCAGATGTGTTCGAGCTAAGCAGACATCTCGGCAGGCCGATGAACAACATCTATGAGAATGTTGTATGGGTTGAGTCAATTCACTCAGAGGGAGAGTGGGTATACTTAGCTCAGGCTGTGCATCAAGAGGCCATTGTGGTTCCCGAAAATATAGATGCAATAAGAGCTGTTGCATCCAGCTTGGATGCTGAGAGCTCGATGAACACAACAGACAGGACCCTGGGAATAGTGAGGGGCAGGATATAAGAATGTCCCTTATCTTCACACCTCTAGGCATAAGAGGGGTGTTTGGACAATCTTTTACAGCAATGGATGCACTGAGGATAGGAAATGCCTTTGGATCAATTCTGGGAGAAGGCTCTGAAGTGGTTGTTGGAATGGATACAAGAAAAAGCAGTCCTACTGTGTCCAAGGCAGTTGTAGCAGGGCTGAACAGCGCTGGAGTCGATGTGATAAACCTAGGTACTGTGCCAACTCCTACAATAGAATGGGCTGTGGATTACCTGAACGCTGATGGAGGTGTGGTAATCTCGGCATCTCACAACCCACCCGAGTGGAACGCGCTGAAGCTGTTGGGTAGAAAGGGCATATTGATAAGGCCGGAGGAGACAGAAGAGGTGAAAAAGCTCTATGAAAAAGGATCATTCTACAATTCTCCTTGGAGCTCAGTTGGAAAGGAGGAGCATCTTGATGTAATACCGGAGTACATAGCAGCTATTGAGAGGCTTGTGGATATGAGCTCGATAAAGGAGGCAAAAATTCGTGTGGTGCTGGACCCAAATGGAGGGGCTGGTGTTTTTGTAACCCCTTACATAATGAGGGATCTTGGCACGGAGCTGATTACAATAAACTCGGTTCCCGGAGTATTTTCTAGGGAACTGGAGCCGAGGCCAGAAACCCTCACATCTTTATCAAGCGTTACAAGATCCTTGGGTGCGTCAATCGGCTTTGCTCATGACACAGATGCAGATAGGCTGACCATAGTCACCGAGCAAGGGGAGGTCATGCCAGAGGACATATCTTTAGCACTAGTGGTGGACGGGATACTGAGGGAGCTTAGGGGAGGAACTGTTGTTGTGAACATAGCCTCATCCAGAATGTTTGATGATATAGCATCCAGATATGGCGCCAGAATAGTCAAGGTGCCGGTAGGAGAAGTTTACGTGGCCCATAAAATGCTCGAGATAAACGCTGATGTTGGAGGGGAGGGGAGCTGTGGAGGCGTGATATATCCTAAATTCCACTATGGAAGAGATGGACCCTTTGCTGCAGCTAAAATAATTGAGAGAATGGCCAAGGAGGGGAAGAAGATAAGCCAGCTCATCTCAGAACTTCCCAGATATCACATTATTAGGTTTGATATTAAAGTGAAAGTGAACTGGGAGGATGTGAAGAGAAAGCTAATGGAGATGGCTAAGGAGAAGGGCATGACAGTAAATGAGATGGATGGCATAAGGTTGGATGGAGAATCCGGATGGTTTCTGATTAGAGAATCCAAAACGGAGCATAAAGTGAGGATAGTCATAGAGCACAAAAGCAGGGATGAGGCTGAGAGGATAAGGAATGAGATATTGAGGATCCTCTCTAACTGAGCTTTCTCTCCTTCTCCATCCTATCTATTTTGTCAGATGCCATCTTCAACATAGTTCCAGCTGAGCTGTAGGAGATTACAGCGAAGGGAAGATACGATGCAAAGGCCCCAGGTTGAGTGGAGTAAATCGAGGCAAAAAGCCCCACTAAAGGAATGAGGAGAGATGAAAGGATCAATCCTCTGGTGAGGTTTCTAACGAATTTTTCCGCATCCTCCGATAGGATCATTCCTCTTGCATATCTTTGGCTTATGAAGAACAGAACAAGAGCAACTGTAGTGGTTACGAGAACTGCAAATGCTGATTCTGCCTCACTTCTGGCCAAACTGATTGGAAGAATTGATGCAATAACCATAAAAACAGCTGGCACTAGAAGAAATGCAGATGATATCTTGTTCACATTTAACCTGAGCTCTGCTGACATCAAGCTGCAGAACAACGGGGAGAATATAATCATGACTGCCATGGGTTCTATTTTTTAAATAACCTCCATCATGACAGGGGATAAAATGCTGGCAGAGCTGAGTGATGAGGAACTGAAAAGTCTTTTGTCCAGAGGAGAGATAAGAGCTTCTTTCTTTGGCTTGGGCAGGGTTGGCATACCTTCGATGCTCGCTTGGGCCAATGCAGGAGCTAGATGCATAGGAGTTGATGTGAAGAAAGATATAGTGATGAAGATAAATAATGGGGAAAGTCCAATAAACGAACCACTTGTTCAGGATTGGCTTTCAAAATTTGTCAGGGATGGGAGGGTAAGAGCGACAACAGATGGTGCTAGTGCATCGAGAGAGACTGAGGTGAAGGTAATAACAGTTCCTGTCACCCTTTTGAATGGAAAACCTGATCTCAGTGCCCTTGAGAAAGCAGCTTTATCGATAGCAGCTGGACTTAAGCGAGGCGATCTTGTCATACTGGAGAGTAGCGTTCCTCCCGGGACTACAAGGGGGTTCTTAAAGAGAATTCTTGAGGAGAAAACTGGAATGAAGGCTGAGGATGACTTCCTCTTGGCATATAGTCCTGAGAGAATAGCAGAAGGAAGGGCTATAAAGGACATAGTGGAGAATTATCCTAAGATCGTTGGAGGGATAGGACCTAAAAGCCTCAGGGTTGCCTCAGCTCTATATGAAATGATAGCAAAGAAAGGAGTTAAGAGGATGTCTAACGAGATGGCTGCCGAGTTTGAAAAGCTTGCTGAGGGAGTTTATAGAGATGTGAACATAGCTTTGGCAAATGAGCTGGCCGAGCTCTGCAGAGAACTGGGGCTTGATTTTGAGGAGATAAGAGAGGCAGCTAACAGTCAGCCCTACTCACATCTTCACAAGCCAGGAACAGGTGTTGGAGGCCTCTGCATACCTATATATCCTGTCTTTCTCATGGAGAAAGCCAACTCCCTTGGAATTAAGCTGAGCCTTGTGGAGACAGCTAGGAAAATAAACAGAGATATGCCGGGAAAAATCTCCTTCCTGGTGAAAAAAGTTGCTGAAATAATGGAATTGAGCTATCCAAACATAGGCATTCTCGGCCTAGCATTCAGAGGAGATCTTGATGATTCGAGACTATCTCCAACATATGACCTAGTTCTAGAGCTAATGAGACTTGGATATAGGAGCATAATTGTCCATGATCCATTTATAAAGGAGGATGAGGTTCTGAAGGAGCTCGGAGTTAAGCTTACATCAAATCTCGAGGAAGTTCTGACCTGGGCTGATATAATTGTAATATCCACAGACCACAGCTTGTATAAGGAGATCGATTTCAGCAAGCTGTGTGCAAGAAGGAGAGTCGGCTTGGTCGATGGAAGAGATATTGTGGAGAATAGAGCTGGATGCGTGTACGTTGGGGTTGGGAGACCGTTTTCCTACAAATAAATTTTTTAACAATGAATGAATTCTGTTTTTATTTTTAACCCTCTTTCTTCCGATGTGAGAACTTGAGAGGAATTTCCGATATAGCTCTATATTCGATAAAAAATCCAAGCTCTATAAGGGAGATAATGAACCTTGTTGCTGATTTTCAGAAGCATCCTGAGAAGTATCCGAAGAAACTGATATATCTTGGTGGAGGGTGGCCGCAGGATCCTCCTCCAAGACAGATATTCGATGCTTACAGAGAACTTAGCGATGAAGAGCTGAGGATCAGCGCAGGGTATCCACCGACAAAAGGGGATCCGGATTACTTAGAAGCCATATGCAAATATGAAAGGGAGGTTTTTGGAGGAAAATTTGGAGTAGAGGAGATAATATCTGGAAATGGAAGCACAGATTTGACATCAGCTTTATTTAAAGTGTTGTTAAATCCGGGAGATGAGGTTGTGCTCACAAGGCCAAGCTATCTCAACTATGATAGGCAGATCATAATAGAGGCCGGCATGGATGTGAGAATAAAGAGGTGGAACCTCATAAAGGATCACTTCTTCTCCCCCAATATAGACGAGCTTCAGGAGATCGTGACTGACAGAACCAAACTACTTATACTGACATCTCCTGGAAATCCGGATGGCCAAGTGATAGATGATGATCTCATGAAGGCAGTTATAGACATAGCTGAGGAGAGGAAATTCTATATACTATTGGACGAGGCTTACAGGGCTTTTCACTTTGAGAAGGAGCCTAGATACATCTCAAATCCATATAAAAGTGACTCTTTAATACTTCTTCTCACTCTCTCCAAGGAATTAAGGCTTCCTGGATGGAGAATGAGCCATATTGTGGCAAATCCGGATCTTATAAGGGCAATTGAGACGGTGGAACAGGCAAAATCCCTTGCCCCTAGCAGGCTTCCTCAAAGAGTGTTTGTAAAAGCAATTTCAAAGGATGTGAATGGAATCAAGAAGTTCATAAGGGAATATACTCCTAAGAAATACGGAGAAGTTGCAAGAAAAACAGTTGAGCTCATGAGAGAGGTGCCGAAGATAGAGATACTTGAGCCCAAGGGTGGATTTTATGTCTTCTTCGATGCATCTATGATAGAAAGATCCTCCTCTACATTTGTCAGCAGGCTTCTCAAGGAGCAGCAGGTTGCTCTAGCTCCGGGAGCTGATTTTGGCATGGAAGGATGGGTAAGGCTTTCCTTTGCCCCATCTGTGGAGGATCTAGGGTACATAGAGGAGGGAATAAACAGAATAAAGGAGTTTGTAATGGGATCCAGCTAGCAATAAGTCCAGCTTGATTTATCAAATTCTTTTTGCTATCTCCACAAGTTTTTTCACCTTTTCTTGGTCTATTGGTGCTTTTAAATCTCCTCCTCTGAAATAAGATCCTACTATTGCTCCATCAGCATATTTAAGAAGATTCACATTCTCCGGCGTTATACCACTTCCTATCAACAACTTGCAGTCCACTTTCTCCCTTATCTCCCTTAGAATATGTTCATCAGGAGGCACTCCTGTCCTGCTTCCAGTTACTATTATCGCATCTGCAAGACCCCTCTCAATCAGATCCTTCGCTTCATCAACAATAGGCTGCTCCACCATAGGCCTTGCATGCTTCACTCTCACATCAGCAAATATATCTACCCCTCCGCCGAGCTCTCTTCTCTTTCTCAGGAGCCTGAAGGCCTCCCCTTCTATTATGCCCTGATCCGTTGCATATGCCCACATGAGAACATTTACCCTTATGAAAGAGGCACCTGTCGCTTTTGCTATTGCCAATGCCGCCAGAGAATCATTTCTGAGAACATTTACCCCGACAGGTATGCTTGAGCTCTTGACAGCAGCGTTAACAGCAAGGGTCATGCTTGCTATAGTCTCGGGAGGAACCCTTCTTGGATAGAAGGGGATGTCCCAGAAGTTCTCCACGATAACAGCATCTACTCCTCCCTTCTCCATTATCTCGGCTTCTTTTGATGCTTTCTCCACAATTTCATCCATATTTCTGAAGAGAGGGGATCCAAGAGTTGGAGGAAGGTGTATCACACCTATTATCACAGGCCTCTCTGCGAACTCAAGCCTTCTCACTAGAAACAAGCCTTGAAGATGTTAAAAAAGTGACCTTCAATCAAAGAAAGTCCATTTATATTAATCTTATGTTTAAGCTTGATGAGAGCAGGAAAAAAGTATGAGGTTGTCCTTCTGGCTCCTTGATATAAATACAGAGAAGGAAGATAGCAGGCCTGAAGTGCAGATATGGGGTATAACTGAGGACGGAAGAAGAGTTTTGCTGCTGGATAGGAGTTTTATTGGGAGCTTCTTCGTTGTTCCAAAAAATCTAAGCCCAGATGAAGTTGCAAAAAAGATATCTGCTGTTAAAGGAGTTGAGAAAACAGAAATTGTCAGGAGAAAACTCCTTGGAAAAGAGATTGATGCAATTAGAGTCTATGTTAGAGATCCCGATGAGATCGATGAAGTTGCAAAAAAGATATCAAAAATGGAGTTTGTGAATGGATGCTATGGACATGACATAAGATATTCCATGCAGTACATGTTTGAGAAAGGGATAAGTCCAAGCAGCTGGTTTGAGGTTGAGGTTGAGGAGGAAGCGAAATCCAATGTAAGAGTAGATGGAGTCTTCAGAATTGTAGGAGATTTTAAGCGTGTTGAAAGGAGTAATCTCCCGGATCTAAGGATAATGGCCTTTCACTGTGTGCTCATAGGGGGGAAGGGCAGTCCAGATCCTGAGAGGGATCCTATAACGGCTATATCAGTACTGGGAGATGATGTAAAGACCTTTATAGGAGATGAGAAGGATGTTCTATCGTCTTTTGTCGGCTATATAAGCAGTTTTGACCCAGATATAATATTTGGCTATGGGACAAACAAGAGAGACTGGGATTATCTTGTCAAGAGGGCAAAAATAAACGGAATTCATCTTGATGTCGGAAGGGTAAAGTCTGAGCCTCATACTAGCGTTTATGGTCATGTATCAATTACAGGAAGGGCCAATATGGATCTAATGGATTTTGCTGAGGATTTATACGAGGTAAAACTCAAGACACTTGAGAATGTAGCGGAATATCTGGGGCTTGGGAGGCCTGATGATATAGAGGAACATGAGCTCAGGGAGATGAGGGAGAAAGGGGATCTAGGATCAATAGCTGAGTTCTCGAGAAGAAGAGTGAATCTGATAAGGAGGATAGGGGATAAGTTCATCGAATATGCAGTTCAACTCTCTCAGATAGTTGGACTTCCATTGGATCATGTTGCCTCAGCTGCTGTTGGATTCAGGGTAGAGTGGTTCATAATCAGGGAAGCCTTGGAGAGAGGAGAGCTGATCCCGCAGAGAAAGGAGGTATCCGCAGAGACTTATGTGGGAGGGATGGTCCTCACTCCCAAGCCTGGAATTCACTCTAATGTTGCAGTGCTTGACTTCGCTAGTATGTATCCCAATATAATGGTTCTTAACAACATATCCCCTGACACCTACATTCCACCGGATGAGAAAGTGCCCCCAGAAGAGTGCAATATAGCCCCGGAGGTCGGATACTGTTTCAGAAAGGAGCCCCCCGGTCTCTACAAGGAGATTCTGAGAAAGTTGTTATCAGCTAGAAAGGAGATAAAAGAAGCTCTAGCGAGAGCAAAGGAAGGTTCTGCTGAGTACAAGCTCTTAGCTGCTAGGGAAAAGGCGATAAAGGTGATAGCAAATGCGACATATGGGTACTGTGGATGGGTAGGAGCTAGGTGGTACATGAAGCCCGTTGCTGAGGCTACAGCTGCATGGGGGAGATATACGATAAGAAGGGCAATGGAAATCGCAAAGGAGATGGAGCTTGAGATAATATACGGTGATACAGACAGCATATTTGTCAAGTATGATGCGGAAAAAGTGAACAAACTACTGGAGGAGATAAAAAGAGAGCTATCCTTGGACATAAAGCTTGAGAGAGTCTTCAAGAGGATAATATTCACGGAGGCTAAGAAGAGATATGCAGGCCTCCTTGAAGATGGGACAATAGATGTTGTGGGACTTGAGTTTGTGAGGGGAGATTGGCCAAAGATAGCTAGAGATGCCCAGAAGAAGGTCATAGAGATAATACTCACTGAGGAGAATGTGGAAAGGGGGATTAAAAGGGCGAAGGAGTATGTACTGGATCTTGTCTCGATGATGAAGGCTGGCAAAATCCCGCTAAAGCATTATATAATATGGAAAGAAATTACGAAATCAGCCGAGGATTACAAGGCAAGGGCTCCTCATGTTGAGGTGGCAAGAATAATGAGGGAGAAGGGGTGGAGGATTCAGCCAGGGGATAAGGTGGGCTATGTCGTGGTGAAGGGATCCGGAAAATTGTATCAGAGGTCTCTTCCATACTTCATGGCAAGAATAGAGGATATCGATGTGGAGTACTACATTGAAAATCAGGTGATCCCAGCAGTAATGAGAGTATTATCCCCGCTGGGAGTAAAGGAGCTTGGCATAAGCACAGGAGGACTTGCCGATTTCTTCTAGATCTTCAGGAACTTAAGAGGTATAGTGGAAGAGCCAGTTTTCTTTGATCTAGCTTGAAGGGGTGCTCTTATCTTTCTGTCCTCCTCCTTTCTAGGACTTACTATTCCATAATATACTGCGCAGCTCACACAGTAATAGCGGGTTTCAAGCCTCTTTGACACATATGCTCCCTTCTTCTCCAGATCCTTTGCAATAGATCCCTGCACAGGAGAAGTCCACACAGTCACCTTTATCGCTTTATCAGCGGGAACAAGCCTGTGGCATTTGTAGCATTGAACTGTTCTCTCATGACCTGAGTTCTTCAGATTTCTTCCCCTGTTCTTCCTTTTCTTTGCCAATTACATCACCCTTTTAATTACCAATTTTATCCTACATCCCACCTATTTAACCGTTACTCATTGTGAAGAAATCAATAAATAGTATTTTAGTAGCTCCTGCCCACCCAAGCAAGATGTACTGCTTTCTCTCCACATGATATACACTTCTTATTCTCTCCTTCAAGCTTATTCTCCTCGTAGCCAAGCAGGGAATATCCAGCTGCCTCCTCTACATCAAGGGCGCACTCCTTCTTTCCACACCATGGGAATGAGACTATCTTTTTCTCTAACAATTCTTTTATGGCCTTCTTATCCTCAGTGTACGCTATCCTAGACCTGAAGTACTCCAATGCCTCTCTTCTCAAGTTCTCCTCTACATCTCTCAGCAGCTCCTCTATCCTTGCATTAATTTCCTCAAACCTCACCATCACTCTGTCTCCTGTGTCCCTTCTGAAAAGGGTGACTGTCCTGTCCTTTAGCTCTTTCTCCCCTACCTCAACCCTGACAGGTATGCCCTTTATTTCCCACTTGTAAAATTTATAGCCGGGTTTCTCATCTTCCCTATCATCCAAGACAGAGCTAAACGAGGATGAAACAACTCTATATACCTCCCTAGCATACTCTTCTATCTCTCTTTCATGCTCCTTTGCTGGTATTGGGACGATTACAACTTTTATAGGGCTTATCTTCGGTGGCAGCCTCAATCCTTTATTGTCCCCAAGTATCCCTATGACAGCCGCAAACGATCTCTCAGATATGCCGAAACTAGTTGTATTGACATACTTCTTGCTGCCATCTCTATCAACATACTGGAGGTTGTAGGTCTTAGCAAATAGGTCTCCAAAGTTTATCACACTTCCCAGCTCAAGGGCCTTTCCATCGGGCATTACAGTGATGAGATCATAATTGTAGTGAGCTCCCGGAAACGTGTCCCAGGGAGGAGTTTTCACAACAATGTATGGAATCAGGAGTTCATCATAGAACCTCTTGTATATCTCAACGCCCAGCTTTATCTGTTCTTCTGCCTCCTCAAATGTGGCGTGAAATGTGTGGCCCTCCTTAAAGAAGGCTATCTCCCTAACTCTGAGCATGGGCCTTGTCGCCTTTGTTTCATATCTATAGACCGGTACTACCTGATATATCCTGAGGGGAAGATCTGCGTAGCTTTTTATCCATCTGGAGAGTATCTCATACATTATAGCCTCGCTTGTTGGCCTCAAGGCGAGCCTTTCATTTAGATCGGTCAGGCCAACTCTAGTTATCCAATATATTGTGTTTTGAAATCCTTTTATGAAGTTGAACTCCCTAGAGAGAACTGATTCCGGCACTATGGATGGGAAATAAACTCTCTTATGGCCTGTCTCCCTCATCAGCCTCTCCATTATGTTCATTATGTTCTCCATTATTGAGTAACCATAGGGAAGCCACACGTACATTCCCTTGACAGGATATCTATCATCAAGTATTTCTGCCTTAAAGAGAAGCTCATCAAACCATCTTGAGAAATCTATCTCTTTTTCTGTCAGCTCATATGCTTTTTTCTCCGACATGAGCTCTCCTCCTGGTTCACTTGCTTGGAAGATTAGCTCTTTTTAACCTTTTTGTTCCATTAATAGGATTTATTTATTGAATTATTCTTTCATATGAATGATATATATTGTAGAGAGCTCCAGGGGTATCATCTTCAAGCTCCCAAGCCAGCTTTAAATAAGGGTTTTCAGCCGTTTTCACACCCCAAGCAACCCCCACTTCCCTAGAGATAACCTCGATATAGGGGGATATCGCATTCTTTATGTCTTCTCCAGCTATAACGAGCCTTCCTCTCTTGATGAGGACATCTGGAGAGCCGGTGTCACAATATCTGAAGAAGATCGCAACTAGATCATCTAGAAATAGGGGAAGGATAATTTTTGCATCCTGTCTACAATATTCTCTGACAGCATGAGGTATTTCATCATATCCTATTGGAAGCTCAGGCTTTATGATTTCAAGGGAGACTTCCGGAAAGCTGCTCTCTATTGTGCTCAATATTTGGAATGCAGGCTCATCTAGATCTCTTCCAAGGGGAACAAAAAGTATTTTATCATCTCTTTCCAGAAGCTTCAGCTTTCCTATTGTTTTTCTTACCTTAATTATTATCGATTTTCTCAGACATTGTTCGCAAAGCCTCTCTCCAGAGTACTCCCTTGTATATATGGCCTCTCTTGTCCTGCACATCGTGCACAACTTGCCGGTCATGCCCAACAAACTTTCAAAGAGCAGGTAAAAGATTTTAAAGCTTTCTGTTAATCTCGCTCTGAAAAGGCTTTCATGTAAATAATGGCCGGGAATTAGGCCCATGGTTCACTGTTGAACAATCAAGTGGAGCTTCAAAGCAGCTTTCATCCAACGTTAAGTTATTAAGGAGCAGCTCTAGTCAATTTCAGGAATGTCCTGTCCAACCTTGATGAAATTATAGAACAGGTGAAGATGGATGAGCTTCTCCGGATCTAAGATATAGGAGGTCATAAATGCTTCCATTTGAGCCCGAGATACATGTGATATATGATGAGGAGCACTGGAATCTCCTTAAGATGAAAAGAGAGGTGGCTTTGAGGTTTATGAGCAGATTGTTCAGTTTTGGAGTAAAGTCTTATGTCTACGGGAGTGTTGCAAGAGGTGACGTGAGAAAAGCCAGCGACATAGACATAATTGTGCTTGAGCCGGTGCTTCCTCTCTCATCGGTGGAGAGCATATTGGCTGAGCTAGGCGATCCTGTCAGAAGGGAGATAGTTCAAGCAACTCCAAGGAGCACGCCGAAATTCTACATTCACTATGAGGGCATGGTTACAGTATCATTTCCTCTCTGTCATCTTGGGGAGAAGGAGAGCTTTTTCTACAAGTTTGGTGGGATGAATGACCTGAAAGATATGAGAAAAAGAGTTCCTGGAGTGGATAAAAAGCTAATGCTGGTTTACCCAGTTGAAGAAGGCCATATATCCATAGGAGTAGTTGGCAGAGAAGCCCTTGCAGCTAAAATTCTATCAATACCAATTAAAGTAGTGGAGGAGAGAGTTAAAGTGCTGAGGAGGAGAAAGGAAGTCGGAACAACAGGTTTGTACTTAAAGTACCAGCTTAATACAGAGGAGGGACTTGAGGAAGCCATTTTAAGGTTATCTAGAGTGAAGAAGTGGTTTTTCAGGAGAATGAGATCTTCAGGACTTATTTAATATACTGGAAATCTCAGAACTGCTATTATATGGCCAAACATTTTCAACTGCTCCCCGACCTCGGATCTGCTGTCCACTACATGAAAATCCGTCTTTTTTGCCTCGGCATCCGCTAATATTTCCAGAACAGCATCTCTATGTTCCTCGGAGAATAAAAGATCGCTTGATATGAGTATCTTCTCTGCAGCTCCATACTGAACGGATTTTTTGACATCCTCAATTCCATATGAGATAAGGTTGGATCCCCTTGCCAGAAGCTCTAGAAATTTATCCATCACCTCCATGGCCTTAGTCATCTCAAGGTCCCTTATCACGGAGTCAACAGATCCTCTCCTTATCAGCTCCCTTATGCCGTTCATGGTTGAGTTGCTTGCATCATATATCCTAACTTTTTCAGCTATATCCGGTCTTTTCTCCTTTAGATATGAGAGAAAGCTCTCCTTGAAGAATCCAGGACCGCCTACTATTACTGCTGCTACCCCCTCCTTTATGAAGTTATCTATTATCGATATCAGTTCTTTAAACGTTCCCGACATGGAATCATGATAGCTGTCAAGATCCTCCTTTGATGCAGATCTGGATGAAAGCACTGCCACCTCCTCCAGCCTGAAGTTATCGAGCAGAGCAACAGTAGCTCTTCTCTCATCCATAGCTATAAGCAGTACTCTCGGCTTTTCCGATCTCTCCAGTGCTTTCTCCATGATAGCATAGTGCTCCTTTCTCCAACTCTTCTCTATCTCCAACACATCTCCAACGCTCACATTCAGCGTGTGATGCTTCCCCTTTATGCCAAACCTCTCGGGAGCTGATACTACTATTCCAGTTATCCTTATCCTGTCAGCATACTCATCTATTTTCGCCTTTTCCACTCTTATTGTAATTACCATCGGCACCATCTCTCCGCTGTCAGCTCTTTGAGACTCCGGTTTAACCTTTCTGAGGGTCTTCATTGTGATCAAATCGTCCTTTTCTATCAGATAATACAGCCAGATAAGGTCCTCTGTGCTATCTATCTTCAGCTTAACTATTCCCCTCTTTCTGTCCTCCTCCAGAATTCTCATGCTTTTACTCCAGCGTTATCACTCTCAAACCTGCTGGTATCTTGATGACCTCGTGGATCTTAGCTCCTACAATTGTTCTAACACCTGATTGATAGGCCTTATCAATTATCCTCTGCGTGACTATGCCGTCATAAACTATGTGTTTCACATCCTTTATATTTCCTATACTGTTATATAGTTCAGATATGGGAATCTCTGCTATTCTGTCGAAGTTCTCTCCAAGGAGCACTGCCTTTTCCTTCCCAGCTATCTCCTGGAATATCCCCCTTAAGGGCTCAGGTATCCCGTTTAGCTTCTGTATCTGGATCTCTGAAGCTTTTACCTGTGGTTCTTCTTGAATCTCTGTTATACTTTCTGCTTGTACCTCGACAAGCTTTTTCTCAACCTCTTTCCTTCTCTCCCTCCTTATACCGAGCTCCTTTGCTACTTCATCAGCAGGCACAGCAGATGAAAGGGCGGCTTTTATCTCCTTTGCTGTTAATTCCTCTACACCTTTTCCGTTTGGAGCCCTAGCAACGAAATCTATATCTGTTTGCTCAAGAAGAGACCTAAGAACAAGCTCCCCTCCTCTATCACCATCCACAAAAGCTGTGGCATATTTCCTCCTTATGAGATCTACTAGGGAGTCAGGTATCCTCTCAACAGCTCCTCCTACAGCTATGACATTGCTGTAGCCATATCTTATCATGTTAAGAACGTCAGCTCTTCCCTCCACGACTATTATCTCCTCTGCCTCCTCCACGCCCTTTGCTGCTGGCAGTCCCTCTTTTCCATAGAGCACCAAACTTGCCTTTGCGGCCTCAGTTCTTATCATATCAAGTATCTTCCTCTGGTAATCTCTAGATGATGCAGTCCATGACTTCAGTATTTCCGCTGCTCTCTTCGCAATCTCCTTCCTCCTCTCCTCTCGCTCATCCACTATCTCCTTCAAAGTAACTGTTGCCGGATACGGGCCTACCTTATCTATTGTCTCCATGGCAGCCACCAAAAGAGCGGTGCTCACTCTATCAAGCCCTGAGGGAAACATTATGATGCCCTCTGATTTCTCATCGACTTTCTTCAGCTTCACGTATATCCTTCCGACCTTTCCGGTTCTCTGGAGCTCCTTAAGCTCCAATTCTGGGCCTAAAAGGCCCTCCAGCTGGCCAAAAATTGCCCCTATAACATCACTTGGATCAACAACACCATTTATCGTTATGTGAAGCCTAGCTACATATTTGTGAGGCAACAATTTCTGCCTCTGCTCCTCCACCTCTCCCATTTTAAGCACCTCTTATAGATTTGTGCGCCTACCGACAATCCCCTGAGGTCAAAGGTCGGCCCACGCCTTCCTCCCTACCCCGGGGTCAATCGTGGGTAGGCGCCATCGAATATCCAAGCTCGGATATATAATTCCTACTGGGGCACTCCATAAAATGGTTTAATCTATAAATACTTAACAAAAATATATAATAATTATCTTTTCTTACTATATCCTCTAGCGACCCAAACTGCATGAGCGGACTCTGGTATTATTATCCTCTCAAGGGCCAGCCTCACGGCATCAGGGGATCCTGGCAAAAGATACACAACTGTCCCATTTATCACACCTGCAGTGGCCCTGCTAAGCATAGCAGCAGGACCCACCTCACTATAACTTAGAAACCTGAAGATCTCACCGAATCCAGTTATTTCTCTCTCAAAAACTGGTTTTATAGCCTCAATTGTGAGATCCTGTGGGTGTATTCCTGTTCCTCCGCAGACAATAACTACATCGGATTTTCTCACCATTCTCATAACTGCCTCCCTTATCATATCCGGATTATCAGGGCATATGTCCCTCTCCACAATTTCATTACCTGATCTTCTAAGAAGCTCCTCGGCTAAATCCCCTGTTATATCTCTCTGTTCTCTGTTCTCATATTTAGAAGTGCTGACAGTCAATATGGAGAACTTTAGAGGGGAGCTTGCCTCCTTTCTGTGTTCCTCATGGCTTCTCATAAGGACTGTTGAACCTCGCTTTAAAAAACAGGTAAGACTGAATTCAAAATATTATTAATTTTAGATTTTATATAAATTTACTATCGCTTTTTATTCTCCCATGTCCCAAGCGCTGAGGTGATTCAAACGGGCCGCTTGGACGAGTTTGCAAGCAACTATATTCCATTGATAAACAAATGCATAACAGAGCTTCTGGAGAAGAAAATGAAAAAAGACAATGAAGTAGTTAAAGCATACTATGAGAAAATAATGGAATATGTGCTCGCTGGAGGCAAAAGAGCTAGGCCGATCGCTCTCTTGGTCTCATATATTGGATCCGGAGGGGAGGATGTAGACAGGGCTGTGAGGGCATCCATCTCCGTTGAGCTACTCCACAACTCATCCTTGGTTCATGACGACATAATGGATGAAAGCGAGACGAGAAGGGGACTTCCGGCTTTACATGTGCAGTATGAGAGATGGTTCAGGGAAATGGCAAGCGACAAATTCAGCCCTCCGAGAAACTCTGGAATATCCCTCGGAATACTCGGAGGAGATAGCCTTCTGGAGCTGGGAATAGAGGCAATTTTGGAAAGCGGATTTCCAGAGAAAGCAACAACAAGATCTATTGAGGAGTACATCATTGCATACAGAAGGCTGATAGAGGGACAGCTCTTGGATATGTATCTGAGCGGCCTGACGATGCCTTCTGTTGAGCAGATAATAGAGATGCTTAAGCTTAAAACAGGGGCTTTATATGCAGCATCTCTGAAGATAGGAGCTATTCTAGCTGGAAGAGATGATCTTCTGGATGATCTAGAGGAGCTTGGGTTTATGATAGGCATAGCATTCCAGATAAGGGATGATATACTCGGCCTCTTCGGGGATCCAAGGAAGACCGGGAAACCTGTTGACAGCGACATAAAGCAGGGGAAGAGAACAATACTGGTGACAAAGGCTTACGAGGTGTTAAGCGAGGATAAAGCCAGAAAACTCATCTCCCTTCTCGGAAAGAAGGATCTGACTGATGATGAGCTGGAGTTCGTGAGAAATGCTGTGATTGAAAGCGGGGCCCTTTCCTTCTCCCAGCTTATGGCTGAGGAGTATATGGAGAGGTGCAAGGATCTCATAGATGAGCTGGAAATGAGGGATGATCAAAAAGAGTTGCTGAAGGAGATAGCCGAGAGAGCGGTTAGAAGGGATAAATGATATTCCACTTAAAAGGATTAATAGTTCACAGAAATTCCCCCATGTTTTCCTTGGGGATCATTCCAGGGATAGAGCTTATGACAGATCTGGCTTCCTCTGATCTAAGTATTTCTATAAATGTCCTCACTCCTCTCTTCTCCACTCTGTCCTTTCTGACTAAGAAGTCATAATCCTCATATGAAATCGGCATGAAGTCTAGGTCATAATATCTAGCTACAACCTCTATCCCCACGCCAACATCAGCTAAACCATGTTTTATAGCTGAAGCAACACCATTGTGCGTTTTTGATTCATACCAATATCCATTTATCCTATTTATTATGTCGTTAAAGCTGGCTCCTTTCCTTTCGGCCAGCTCCTTTAACATGAAATCCAGCAGCGCTCTAGTGCCGGAGCCCCTGTTTCTATTTATCAATCTAAATCTCCCGCTCAGCAAATCCTCTATGCCTGAAAATCCCTTTGGGTTCCCTTTCTCGAGAATGAATCCCTGAAGCCTCCTGTATCCGCTCACAAGCACTGCTATATCCCTGATCTTATATTTATCCAGAAATGTCAGGTTGTATGTTTTCGTCTCCTCATCATACGCATGCACGCCAGAGATATCCGCCTCCCCGCTCCTTATATAGGCAAAACCGCTGAATGATCCAACACTCACAACCTTAAACTTGATTCTTTCCCTCTCTCTTACAATCTCTAAGAGTTTTTCCAGCCCTATGCAGTGGCTTCCTATTATGCTAACATCTGCTATGTCCTGAGTAGTTCCAAAGAGTCTTACAGGAACTATCTCTCCCTCCTCAAGAAAGCTTACGTTTTCCGGTACTTCTACGAATCCATCGAAATTTGTAAGCGTTGTTATCGATTCCGATCCTGTTGGTGGAGGGAATATGAGAAAATTTCCGTTGCTATCCCTTGTTATCCCAACTGGAAGAAAGCTCCTTCTTCCAGACTCTTTTGCTATCCTTCTTGCAACTCTGCCAATTATAGTTTCCTCCCGTCCGATCGGAATGCCGGATGCCTCTCTCAGTATTGGGGAGACTAGCACCTTGTATATCATCAGGGAGCTTGTCGGAAAACCGGGAAGTCCGAATACAAGCTTTTTTCCGACTCTTCCCAGGATAGCAGGCTTTCCTGGATGAACAGCTAGTCCATGCACGAGAACTCCTGGCTTACCTGCTTCATTTATAGCATTATATATAATGTCCCCAGCTCCAACGCTTGTGCTCCCGGATATTATCACAAAATCTGCTTCTTCAACAGCTTTCTTCAGGGCACTCATGATTTCTTCAGGATCATCTCTAGCTATTCCAATGTAAATAGGCAAGCATCCATCGATCAGAACAGAGCTGTATATGGTGTAGCTGTTCACATCATATATTTTTCCGAAGTCTAGGGAGATGCCCGGAGGACAGAGTTCATCCCCTGTGCTTATTATGGCCACCCTAGGTCTGGAGAAAACTCTCACTTTTCTCAATCCTGTTGCGGCTAGAACTCCTATCTCTCTAGGTCCCAGCACAGTCCCTTTTCTGAGTATTGTCTCCCCAAGTCTTATATCAGTTCCCACTCCCTGTATGTTCTCACCAGGGCTAACAGCTCTGAAGACAAGGACATAGTCCTCCTCTCTGCTGGTGTACTCCTCCATGACAACGGAATTTGCTCCTGCGGGAACAGGTGCTCCTGTTGATATCTCAACAGCACAATTTTTATCAACAAATCCATGAAATGGATGGCCAGCTGAGGCATATCCTATGACAGAAAGTTTTTTGGGATCTGTCTCCGTTGCCCCATAGGTGTCCTCAGCCCTGACAGCATATCCATCCTTAGTCGCCCTGTCAAAAGGAGGGATGTCAACTCCTGCATGCACGTCCTCAGCTAGAACTCTGTTCAGAGCCTCTGTTATATCCACTTCCTCCACTCTTTTCTCATAAAAAAGGTTTTCTCTTGCTATTTTAAGAGCCTCCTCCAAGCTGACAAGAGATCTGAAGACAACTCTTCCCATTTCACCACCTCAGATACCTCTTTATCACTATCACATCAGCATAGGATCCCTTCTCAATTCCCTCTACCTCCTCCGGTATTACAAGAAGACCATCTCCATCCTTCAGGGAGGAGATTATTCCCGCACCGGATACCCTGATGGGAGAAGCCCATACCTCTCCATCAATTTTCTGGAGTTTAACTCTGGCATAGTGTCTTATTCCCGGTCTTGATGGTATTCTCGACATAACTCTTGCCCTTATCCTTGGGATAAACCTCTCCCCCTCTATTCCAGCTATCCTCTCCAAAACTGGAAGGGCGAAGTTCATGAAGGATATGGCAGTGGCCACAGGATATCCGGGAAGCCCTATTATCGGCTTTCCATCAGCGGAAATAGCTAGCAATGTGGGTCTACCGGGCATCTGAGTTACTCCATGTACTATTATCCTTCCCTCTACCTCCTCAACTGCCCTGAAGAGGAGATCTCTATCTCCTATACTTGTTCCAGCTATTGTGAGCACCATATCATTCTCTGCTATTGACTTTCTCAGGACCGGCACGAGATGAGATGGCTCATCCCTGACTATGCCATAATATTTCACCTCAACCGGAAGATCCCTCATGAGAAGCCTGAGCATCGGGGCTGAGGAGTTCACGACCTTACCAGCAACAGCAGCATCTCCCACTTCAACAAGCTCATCTCCTGTTGCTATCATCCCGACTTTAACCCTTCTGTAAACCTTAACTCTGCTTAAATTGATGGAACAGAGAGCAGCTATTTCATAGGGGCCCAGAAAGGTGCCCTTTTTCAGAATGATATCCCCTTTTCTTATATCCTCCCCAGCCCTGTCCACGTTTTTCCAAGGAGGGACGCTTGAATAGATCTCCACCTCATCTCCAAGTCTCTTGGCATCTTCTGCCATGACAACAGCATCAGCTCCATCCGGTAGGTATGAGCCAGTTGTTATCCATGCGGCCTCAAATTTTCCTATGCTCAAATCAGGCTTTCTCCCGGGATGAACTGTCCCAACAAGCTTGAGTACAACAGGAGAGCTAGGACTTGCCCCATAGGTGTCCTCAGCCCTGACAGCATATCCATCCATCGCAGCTCTATCGAACGAGGGAACATCTACATCTGATATCACATCCTCAGCTAGAACTCTGTTAATTGACTCCTCCACGTGAACTATCTCTGTATCCAGTTCTCTTTTTCTCAATGAGTTTAAAAACAGGGATAAGGCACTGTCAACTTTTTCCAATTGCTTAAAGCCCCTTGAAATGTGCATAAAAGAAGATCTCCCTCTCAGAAATAAACATTTTTAGCACCATTGTGAATATAAAAGAGTGGAGCTTAGCAGCTTGCACGTTTCCCGAGCCCTTGGGGAGCTCAGTACTCCGTGCAACGTGGCCGGGCTTAACTTCCAGGTTCGGAATGGGTCTGGGTGTGTCCCCGGCCACCATGGCCGCTCGCTCCAATAAGGTGTTGATCTTGCTATATAAAAGCTTTATTGCTCAATGCACTCTGTCGAGGAGCAGTCCTATCAAAAGCATGAGGGAGTTATGTTCCACCGCTTCTAGACGAAAGAAAGCTTCCTTCAAGTCTTTTCCAACAGATATCAATCCATGATTCTTGACAACTATAATATCAGCCTTTTTTATCAGATTTCCAACAGCGTCAGCAAACTCCTGAGTTCCAAACTTAATATAGGGCATTATCTCCATGCTTGATATGAGATCTGCTGCCTCGTAGGATATAATCCTGTAGGGAATTTCGAATGTGGCAAGAGCGGTTGTTATCGGGCAGTGGGCATGAATAACTGCCCCTATATCTCTGCTCTTATAAACTCTGAGATGGGTTCTCCATTCGCTCGATGGTCTCTCGCCTCTTATCAGCTTTCCCTCTAAATCCATCTCCACTATGTCTTCCGGTTTTATTTTCCATTTTGGAACACCAGAAGGAGTTATTAGAATCCTATCTCCTATTTTAACACTTATGTTCCCTCCAGATGCTGTTGTAAGCCTTCTTTCATAGAGAAGCCTCATGTAATTGCATATCTGCTCCTCGATTGATTGCATAGATCTAGCAACATGCCAGCCTTAAAACTGTGAGCTGTTCAACTGCTTATGGAAGTTGAGGATATGGTGCTTGAAAATCCATTCAGAATAATCCCAGAGAACAATATGAGAGAGCTTCTGGAGAGAGCTATCGAAGTTCTCTCAAAAGAACCTGTTATTGTTGATTTAGAGCCGAAAAAAGCCCTTGTTGTTGGGGATACTCATGGGGATATAGAATCCTCGATTAATGCATTGAGAAATCCTGTGGATATTTTCATCTTCTTGGGGGATTATGTGGACAGAGGGGAATATCAGATAGAGAATATAGCTTATCTTTTGGCATATAAACTGAAATATCCCGATAGAATAGTGCTGCTCAGGGGGAATCATGAAACAGAGGAGATGAACCTCTTTTATGGGTTCTACATGGAGGTTATGCTCAGATACAGAGGTCTCTTCGATCTATTTCAAGAGGTGTTCTCCAAACTCCCCTTCATTGCAAGAATGGGAAGGATCCTGATGATGCACGGGGGCATACCGAAGGGATTGGATGATCTGAGCTCCTTAAAGGAAATGAAAGTCAATCTTTCTCCTGAAAGTCCATTCTTTCAGATACTGTGGAATGATCCATCAGAGCTCATATCCGGCTTTAGCTCTAGTCCAAGAGGAGAAGGAATATACCTATTTGGAGAAGATGCGCTGGAAGACTTCCTCAAAAAGAACAATGCCGATGTATTGCTGAGATCTCATGAGTTCTTCCCGGAGGGGTTCAGGAGGATGTTCTCGGGGAAGCTCATATCCGTATTCAGCTGTAGGTTCTACGGAGGAACTCCGGCTGCTGCTCTTCTCACAGAAAAAGATATCATAAAAATCACTCTTATTTGAATAAAAATTTTAAAATCATAATGGGCTCAGAAGACTCTCTTCAGGGCATAGAGCCCCCTTGCCGAATCTTCATCATCGCCACTAGCTCTCACTAAGAGAGCTGATAACCATTTATTCCTAACTTTGGAAATATTTTTGAGCTACTTTGAGAACTTGACTTTAGCCTCTTCATAGCCCTTTTCTGCAGCTTTTATATTCACCTCAATGAACTCCTTTCTAACTATCTCCTTCATTCCATTTATGAGATCATCCAGCTTTATCAATCCAGATATTCCCACAAATGCCCCGAGCATCACCATGTTTGCAGCTATTCTGGAGCCTATGCTCTCAGCTATATCCGTTGCCGGGATCTCAAATATTCTCTTCACCCTTCCCTTAACAGCATCCATGAATTTTATATTAGATATATCAACAAGTAATATTGTTTTAGATATATCAAACCTTTTAGAAAACGTGTTGAGAGATGCCTGATTCATGGCCATCCAGTAATCAGGCTTTGAAACCTTGGGATAATCTATGGGCTCATCCGAGACCACAACCTCGCTCCTGCTTGATCCAAGTCTGGCTTCAGGTCCATAGGTATATGTGGACGCAACTTCATAACCTCCAAGCATAAATGCTTGGGATAGCACAGCTCCGGAAAGCACAACACCCTGGCCTCCTGATCCAGATATCATTATCTCAGTTCTCATTCTGACACCTCCATCTCCTCAACAAGCTCAACTCTTCTCTGCCATCTAAGCTCTATCTGCTCTGCCTCTCTCAGAAGCTCTACATCCTTATCAGTTATGATCTGTATTGCGAAGTCGGGACATCTGTATTCACACAATCTGCATGCTCTGCACTCCTCCAGTTTTGCCACGATTGGAACGTTCACTCCCCTATAGTTTCTCTCTTTTCCAACATCAATCACCTTGTACGGGCATGCCCAAACACAGAGAAAGCATCCCTTGCAGAGATCTTGGCTTATCCTTATCTCAATCACCTTCAAGCTTCCACCTCCTTCTTTTTAATTAAGCTCCAGTAGAGCTCTGAAAACTCAGGTCTATCATCTCTATCCAAGAACTCACCCACCACTATCTTCCCCTCTAATTCTTTCTTGTCCATTTTCTTTGCGACATCAAACAGGACTGAATTATCCTTCATCCACTGCATATAATCCCTTGGATCGGGCTTTCTGAGTATATATCTGCCTGTATAAGTGGGGCATTGAGATATCACCTCTATGACAGAAAATCCCTTGTGCTTTATGGCTTTTTTCACACTGTTTTTAAGTTGAATGAAGTGCCATGTGGTCCATCTTGCTAAATAAGTTGCTCCTGATGCCTTCATGAGCTCAATCAAGTCGAAGTTCGGCTCTATGTTTCCATATGGGCTTGTGTTTGTGTAAGAGTACATGGGAGTTGTCGGAGCCAGCTGCCCACCTGTTAAAGAGTATATCATATTATTCACAACTATGGAGGTTATTCCTATGTTTCTTCTCGCTGCATGTATAAGATGATTTCCTCCTATGGCCATGCTGTCGCCATCTCCCATAAAAACAACAACGTTTAGATCCGGTCTGGCCAGCTTTATCCCTGTTGCTAGAGGAAGGGCTCTTCCATGCAGAGCGTGAATCGCATCCCTTCTGAAGTAAGTTGGCGTCCATCCTGAGCATCCAATCCCGCTGACAAACACAGTTCTATTCCATTCCTCTTCCCCAAGCTCCTCAAAGGCCATTAAGACAGCTCTCTGTATTATCCCTATGCCGCATCCCGGGCAAAAAGCATGAGGCAGCATCTCAGTTCTCATGTACTTCTTCGCCAGATAATGGGCAAAGTCCAGCCTTCTCATCATGCCACCTCCTTTACAGCTGATAATATATCCTCAGGTGTGTGAAGACTCCCTCCAAGCTTTGGAACGCTGATCACTCTTTTTTCTCCAGCTGCTCTTTTTACTTCTCTTGCCATCTTCCCCATGTTCATCTCGGGCACTACAAATGCTTTCACCTGTTCTGATACTCTCCTTATCATGCTATCGTGGAAGGGCCATAGAGTTATCAGCTTCACCACCCCAACTCTTATCCCCATGCTTCTTGCAATCTTAGCAGCTTTTATAGCAGATCTAAACGGACTTCCATAGGCCACGATAGCTATATCTGCATCGTCCATCATGAAGAACTCCTCTTTTGCAATTTTCTCCACATTTCCCTCTATCTTGTTCCAGAGTCTTTTTATCATCCTGCTTCCCTTTATGCTATCTGTTCCTATCCTTCTTCCGATCTCATCATGAAGGACGCTCTCTATAAGCAGGTTGTAGCCATCCCCCACGGACGGCATCTCTCTCTGGATCTCTCCTCCATAAGGTATGAACTCCTCAGGTGGAACTGATGGCTTCATCCTCTCCACAACCTCCATTTTATCAGGAATAACTGCCGGCTCTCTCAAGTGAACTAGGATCTCATCTAAAAGCAATATAACAGGGGTTCTGTAAAGCTCAGAGTAATTAAATGCCATCACAGTGTGCTCAAATATGTCCTGAACACTTGATGGAGCTATTGCTATTATGGAGTAATCTCCATGGCTCCCAAACCTAGCTTGAATAACATCTCCTTGAGCAGGCATTGTGACCATTCCCGTGGATGGGCCAACTCTCTGAGCATCCACTATCACAACTGGTGTCTCTGTTATGGCAGCAAATCCTATTGCCTCCTGCATTAAGGAGAATCCAGGACCGCTTGTTGCTGTCATCGCTTTTAAACCTGATAAAGATGCCCCTATTGCGGCCATAAGGGATGCCATTTCATCCTCCATCTGTATGAAAATTCCTCCCACTTTTGGGAGCTTTCTCGCCATTTCTTCGGCTATCTCCGTGGCTGGAGTTATCGGATAACCGGCAAAAAACCTGCATCCAGCCATTATAGCGGCATCCGTGAGGGCATCATACCCTATGACAAGCTTTCTCTCACCTTTGCCGCTCATATAGCTCACTTGGATCCTAAGCCTCTCTTATTGATAAGCATTTCCATTAGGAGAATTTTGGTTTTATTTTTTAACAGTTTATCCTCTCCCTCCTCAGCTTGGATGATCTTATTGGAGTGCCATTTTCGGAAAGAACCATAGGTATAACCACTATTGTGAGTTTATTTTTTCCACTAAGTAGCCTAGCGTTATTGACAGCAATAGCACCATTGTAAGTCTCCTCAGATACCACTATTGCGTCGGCATCTACGTGAGCAGCAGGTCCTATAGGATCAGTTATCCTACATATCTCAAATTTAGCCCCTATTGATGCTAGAAAATTCTCCACATTCTCCTTTCTTGTGGAAAAAGGTTCTATTTTCTCCCATTCCTCCTTCTCCTTAAGCATATCCCCATCTGTTATCCCAACTAAGAGCTCATCCCCTAGCATGGCCGCCACTCTTAAAAGCTTCTTGTGTCCTGCATGAAGCCTGTCAAAAGTACCTCCAACTATAACCCTTCTGAAAGGCTTTTTACAGCACTCAGGATTCCCCAAATGTCCTTCACCTCCCTGTCAGCTTCTTTCGATCTTATGTGGGAAAATCTTCCTCTCAGCAATCTTACAGTTCTAGCTCCAGCTCTTGATGCCTCTGCTATTCCACTTGGATTAGCGCTCACCAGTATTGTGGTTGAGGGATCCAGCTCTTGGAACAGCTCAGACCACGAGCTGAGCCCTACCTTATATATGTGAAATATATGATGAAGGTTCAGTCTTATCAGCTTCTCCCAGTCCTTGACAGCAGGTCCGATGGATGCAACACCCACTCTGAATCCTTCATCTCTGAGGGATAGTATCACCTTAAATATACCGGGATTTGGCTCAAGTAGGGAGAACTTTGTGTTATGGTATGCAACCACTCCAGCTGCTATTATTCTGGGATCCCATTTGATTCCAAGTTTCTCCAGCATCTCATCGAAGTGCTTTCCGTAGTCCTCTCCCGTCTCCTCAATAACAGAGAATAGGGCCTTTATTGCGGTCTCAAAATCAACTGGAAGGCCTGCATCTATCATGGATAGAACGGCCCTCTCTCTGGCCACTCTCTTAAGAAAGGTCGCATCAAAGAGAACATCATCTAGATCAAAAACAACAGTATCCCTCATCTAACCACCTTGCTGAGTTTTTCGGGGCTATCTGGATCTAAACCCCTCAGGAGGGATGTGTTATAAGCAAGAAGCTGGAGTGGAATTATGTTCACAGCAGGGGAGAACTCATCTCTCACCTTGATCACGGGCACATCCCCTCCTATCTCTATAACAGGTGCCTCGTATACCTTAACCCTATCTATCACCTCCTGAAGGCCATTGGATATTATTATCACTGGAGTATGTCTCGAAACGAGCTGAATTGGTCCATGCAGAAATTCTCTGGCTGCAAACCCCTCATAATGCAGATTTGATGTTTCTCTTAGCTTAAGAGCTCCCTCAAGGGCGGTGGGATAGTTTGAACCTGATCCCAAGATGAACCCTATGTCCCTGTCCTTTATTTCCTCTGCTACCTCAATTACTCTTTTCTGGCACATTTCTATAGTGTTTCTCATGGCCTCAGGAATCTTTCTAAGCTCTTCTCTGAGATCATCCAGGCAGCACCTCTTCCTCTCAGCTGTACAAATCGATAGAAGGAAGGAAGCTGCCAGTTGAGATGTGTAGGTCTTTGTCGCTGCTATGCTCTCCTCTTTTCCTGCTCTTGTTATTATTGTTATATCAGATAATCTATCCAACGTGCTCCCCTCTGTGTTTGTCACGGATACCACAACCTCTCCTCCATGTCTCCTGTAAAAATCCACTGCAATCAACACATCCTTGCTCTCCCCGCTCTGGGAGAATGCAAGCAAGACAGTTTCCTTTAGATCATCGGGAAGCCAGTACGGAATCTCAGATGCAGCTATGCTTATCACTCTCTCCGATGCTATCTTTGACATAGCTCTCTGAAGGACAAGAGCAGCATGAAAGCTTGTCCCGCTTCCAGTAGCATAGATAAATCTGCCTTTTATCGCATCTGCTGCTCTTTTTACCTCTTCCTCTGTTGAACTCAGGGTTTTGGCGAAGGCATCTGGTTGTTCCAGTATCTCCCTCCTTGTCCTCTCGCCCCTCATCATCCACCTCTTGCTTGGTGCATGCTTTAAATCCTGCTGTTCCCCTGATGAGAGGTGGGTTGTTGGAGATACTTGTGCTGGGGAAGCCCATATCTTGGCTCGATGGAGTTGATGTGAGGACAGGGGAGATAGTCCAGAGGGATCATCCACAGAGAGGAACTTCCATAGCAGGAAGGACAATAAAAATACCGCATTCCATAGGGTCGACTGTTGGTGCCTACACTTTCTTCAAGCTTGTGAGAAATAAGGCTGCACCGAGAAAGATAATACTTGAGAAGCCTGATAGCATAACGATGGCAGCTGTGCTGGCGGGAATACCAGTTGAGATGGAGCATGAAGGGCCTGTGGAGGAGCTGAAAGTAGAGGGGGTGCCTGAGAACTTCGTCAGGTATCTGGAGAAGGAGGCATCCTTCTCATCAGCCAGAGGATTTGTTAGGATAAACTCAGTACACCTTTCCGGCATATCATATGCCACAATAGGAGAAGAGGGCCTAGATTTCCTGAAGAAAGTATCGAAAGACGCTAGATTCAGGGTATTGGCAACCACAAATCCCGCTGGCATGGACCTAAAGAGATGGAGGAAGATGGGTATTCCGGAGGATTTTGCTGAGAAGCAGCTCAGGATAGTGAGGCTTCTCCTTAAGATGGGTGCTGTTCCCACGTTTACATGCACACCATATCTGGCTGGAAATCTTCCCACATTCGGCGAGCATATCTGCTGGGGTGAGTCAAGTGCTGTCTCCTTTGTAAACAGCGTTATCGGGGCAAGAACAAACAGAGAAGGAAGTATAAAGGGAATTGTGGCTGCTACTGTTGGTTATACACCTCTGTACGGTAAGCATCTGGATGAGGAAAGGATCCCAAATCTGAAAGTTGACATGGCAGGCCTGAAGGGTTTCACAGAGTTCAGCTTGGCTGGATACATTATTGGAAGGGAATATCCCTCAGCTGTCCCATTTGTTGAAGGAGTTCATCCCTCATATGAGGAGCTTAAGGCCTTTGGAGCTGCTGCTGCGGCATCTGGTGGAATAGAGCTCTTTCATATCGAAGGATTTACCCCTGAAGCGCATATTTTTAGTGTAAGCGGAAATGAAAAGCTGAAAGTGGAGGGATCAGATATAATAGAGGCTAGAGAGGAGCTCAGCTCCTATAACGGGGATCCTGATTTAATAGCAGTTGGATGTCCCCATCTCTCCATGAAAGAGCTAATGTATCTAGCTGAGCTCTCCAATGGCAAGAGAACGAAAATAAAATTCTGGGCTTTTACATCCAGATCTGTCCTAGCTCAATGCCAGGGCACAGTTAAAATGCTGGAGAAAGCAGGGATAGAGGTGTATGCTGATACATGCATGGTTGTCTCCCCGCTGGAAAAAATTGGATTTAGAAGGGTTGTCACAAATTCGGCTAAAGCAGCGAAATATTTGAGGGATCTGAGGGGTTTGGATGTGATGATCCTTCCTCTGGAGGAGATAGTTAAGAGATTTTTCATTAGCTAATGGCCGGAGGATTTTTCTACCTTGCAGAAAACTTTATTATTTTTAGTCTTCTATACCTCACACCCAAAAAAGGGTGTTATGAATGAGAGCCGGAGTTTCGAAGACTGTTTTGGTGGCCTTGGTCATCCTGATCCTAGTTGTTGTGGCAGCTGCCGCAGTTCTCATGAGACCTGCTCAACCAACAACATCAACTCAACCAACACCAACCCAGCCAACTCAACCAGCTGCCCCTCAGAAGAAAGTGAAAGTTGCTGTTATATTTGACATCGGAGGAAGAGGAGACCTGAGCTTCAATGATATGGCATGGATGGGAGCTGAGAGAGCAAAGAAGGACTTCGGAGTTGAGGTTACATACGTACAATCTAGGACCTCCGCTGACTACCTGCCGAACCTCAGGTCGCTATCTCAATCAAAGGAGTATGACTTGATAATCTGCGTTGGATTTCTGATGACGGATGCGCTAAATCAGACTGCTCATGAGTTTCCAAACCAAAAATATGCTATAATAGACTCTGTGGTGAATGCCCCCAATGTCAGAGGAATAATTTTCAAGGAGAATGAGGGATCAGCGCTTGTCGGAGCTCTAGCTGGATTTGCAACAAAGACAAATAAGGTTGGCGTTGTCCTAGGGATAGAGATCCCTGTTCTATATCACTTCGAGGCAGGGTTCTACTGGGGAGTCAACTATGCTGAAAACATAACAGGAAAGAAGGTACAAATTATCTACAAGTACACCGGTTCCTTCACAGATGCGGCATTAGGAAAACAGGTAGCTGAGGGCATGCTCACGCAGGGAGCTGATGTTCTTTACAATGTTGCAGGCCTTACTGGAAAGGGAATGCTGGATGCTGTGGCTGATTATGGGGCAGCTCATGGCCTCACAATGGGACCGCCATTTGGAATAGGAGTTGACGCAGACCAGGATTGGATACATCCCGGCTTTGTAATAGCCAGCATGATGAAGAGAGTTGACAACGGAGTTTACTACGCAATAAGGGATGTAGTATACGGCAATTTCACCGGTGGTGTCATGCCTCTTGGCTTAAAGGAGGGAGGAGTGAAGATGAGCGACGAAAATGACCTAATAGCGTTTATAGAGGTGGCGAAAATGCTTGGAGCAAAGCTTCCTGACACGCCGGAGAACATAATAGCAAAGTACAAGCAGATGAGATCTCAGATACCCCAATCAGTTTGGGATCAGCTCAAGACACTGGAGGAGAAGATAAAGAAGGGGGAGATAGTGATTCCAACGGCTAACTCCCCTGATGAGATAAAGCAGATAAGGGCTAGGTATGGGGTGACCGGATAACCCCCTCCTTTTCTTTTTTGGAGGGTCTATTTTGAGCTCAGAGCAGATAATTTTGATGAAAGGGATCCGAAAGATATACCCAGATGGAACTATTGCGCTCAGAGGTGTGGATTTCTCAGTAAATAGAGGGGAGATACACGGGCTCCTAGGAGAGAATGGGGCTGGAAAGACGACCCTGATGAACATACTGTATGGTCTCATTCCTCCGACATCGGGGGAGATATACCTAAGAGGAGAAAAAGTGGAGATAAAAAGCCCTAAAGAGGCGATGGAGAATGGAATAGGGATGGTTCACCAGCATTTCATGCTTATACCGACCTTCTCAGCGCTGGACAACATAATACTGGGAAAAGAGCCTCTATCAGGCCCTTTAACTGTTGATAGAAAAAGTGCGAGAAAGGAGATAGAGATGCTAATGGAGGAGACCGGCCTCAAGGTGGATCTGGATACAGCGGTAGAGAATCTGCCTGTCGGAATACAACAAAGAATTGAAATACTAAAGATGCTCTATAAGAAGGCTGAGATCCTCATATTAGATGAGCCCACTGCCGTCCTAACACCAATAGAGGTCAAAGAGCTTTTTTCATTTCTGAGGAAGATGAGGGATAACGGAAAGACGATAATATTCATCACTCATAAGTTAAAGGAGGTGAAGGCAATTGCTGATAGGGTCACAGTGCTGAGGAGGGGAGAAGTAGTTGGAGTGAGGGATGTAAAAGATGTAGAAATACCTGAACTTGCTAGGATGATGGTAGGAAGGGATATCAAGATGAAAATAGAGAAGAAACCTCCCTCTCTAGGAGAGGAGGTGCTTATAGTGAGGGATCTCTGGGTCAGGGATGATAGGGGAAGAGAAGCTGTCAGAGGTCTAAGCTTCTCTGTCAGATCTGGAGAGATATTTGGAATAGCTGGTGTAGAGGGAAATGGGCAAAGCGAGCTCGTTGAGGCAATATGTGGCCTTAGAAAAGTTGACAGAGGATCCATAATTCTCTGTGGGGTTGATGTAACAGGAATGAATCCAATGAAGCTTTATTCTCTCGGACTTGGACATATACCGGAGGATAGACACAAGTGGGGCATAATACTGGACTTCAGCGTCGAGGAAAATGCAATAGTTGGAGTTCACAGGAGCAGAAAGTTTCTCAACTCAATCGGGCTCATGAACGGAAGAGAGATATTCAAGTGGACGGATAAAATAGTTAAGGACTTCAATGTCGAAACTATGTCCCTTAAGACCCCAGCTAGGAGTTTAAGCGGAGGAAATCAGCAGAAGCTAATAGTGGGGAGAGAGCTTAGCAAGAGCCCGAGAGTTATAGTAGCATCTCAACCAACTAGAGGCCTTGATGTGGCAGCAACCGAGTACATAAGGGATCTCCTGCTCAGAATGAGGGATGAGGGAAGGGCAATACTGCTTGTCTCAGCTGATCTAGATGAGGTGATGGGCCTCTCAGATAGGATGGCTGTTATGTATGAGGGCAGATTTACCGGCATAGTGGATCCTGAGAGAGTGAGCGAGGAACAAGTGGGGATGATGATGGGAGGAATCTCAATAGGAGGGATCTCATGAAGTACTGGAAACAGATAGCAGACTCTTTTCTCTCACTTATAGCAGGTTTTTTTGTTGGTGGAATTATAATATGGCTTGCTGGCTTCGATCCCATTCTATTCTACCAAGGACTGCTCATAGGAGCCTTTGGGAACCTATATTACCTGATGACAACGCTGAGCTATGCTGCTCCTCTTATGCTTACAGGTCTTTCATTTGCAATAGCTGCTAGAGCATCCCTCTTCAATGTCGGTGCTGAGGGTCAGTCCTATTTAGGAGCGCTTGCTGCTGTTTCTATAGGGGCTTTTCTGGCAATGCCAAATTTGGCTCATCAGCTGTTGATAATAATAGTTGCTTTTATTCTAGGTGGACTTCTGGGAGGGCTTGCAGGCTGGCTTAAGGTCTCCAGAGGCGTTAACGAAGTCGTCTCAACCATAATGCTAAATTACTTATCTCTTTATCTATCAAACTATTTGTTTACATATCAATTTTATGATCCAATGAGAGCATATAAAACAAAGGATATAGAGGCCACTGCTGTGCTTCCTTTTGTCATGCCAGGAACAGATCTATCCTTTTCTCTCTTTCTGGCTTTGCTAGTATCCTTTTTAGTTTATGTCCTTCTCTGGAAAACTCCATTTGGATATGAGATAAGAGCTGTGGGTCTTAACCCAACAGCAGCAAGCTATGGAGGGATAAATGTAAGAAGAAGCATGATAATGTCTATGTTCATAAGCGGAGGAGTAGCCGCTCTTGCAGGGGCATTTGAGGTGATGGGAAGATTTCATTGCATGGACACAGAGCTCACATATATAAAGGGATATGGATTTGACGGCATTGCTGTTGCGCTGATAGGAAGAAACCATCCGATAGCCATAATACCAGCTAGCATACTCTTTGCCATGTTGAAAACTGGTGTGCAAGCTGTCCAGAGGTACACCTCTGTAGGAGGAAGAACCGGTGTGCCTCTTGAGCTTGGTCTTGCGGTTCAAGGAGTGATAATAGTGTTTGTAGCACTTCCCAGCATAATTGACATGATAAGAAGGAGGATGAGATGATGGATCTCGGTATACTCTCTATATTCACTGAGCCATCATTCTACTTGGGAGCACTGAGGTTGATGGTTCCCATAACTCTTGCTGCAATAGGGGAGATAATAACAGAGAGGTCTGGAGTTGTGAACATAGGACTTGAGGGCATAATAATGCTGGGGGCTCTCTCATCAGTTTATGTAGGATACTTCACTGGCAACTTATATCTGGCCCTTTCAGCAGGTATATTGGCTGGAATAGCTGTAGGGATACTGCATGCTGTGATAAGCATATATCTAGCAGGGGATCAAGTAGTAGTTGGGGTGGGCCTGAACCTCTTTGCATATGGTATAGGGGTTATAACCCTGTATCTAACATGGGGGACTTTTGCAAACAGTCCGATAATACCAAAAGGAGCTCAGATACCAAAACTTTATGGCTTCAGCCCGTTTGTCCCATTTACAATAGCAGTTGGAATAGCAGCATGGTACATAATAGAGAGGACATCCGTGGGCCTTAGACTTAAGGCAGTGGGAGAAAATCCAAGAGCTGCAGATTCAGCTGGGATAAATGTCTTCAGGGTTAGGTTTCTTGCAACCGTGACAGGATCAGTTCTGGCCTCTCTTGGAGGGGTTTTTCTGGGACTTGATTGGCTTGCCTCTTACACAAGGGATATAAGCGCTGGTAGAGGTTTTATAGCTCTGGCAATGGTCGTCTTCTCGAGATGGAACCCCATAATTGCTGTGCTAAGCGGTTTTCTTTTCGGCTTCCTCTTTGCTGTCTCTCTCTCAATACCGAGCGGGATAGTTCCCGATCAAGTTATATGGTCAATTCCCTATGTAGCCACTGTTATCGTTGCCGCTGGATTTGTAGCAAAGGCAAGGGCACCAGCAGCTTTAGGAAAGCCGTATAAGAGGGAGTAACTAGGATTTCATCCTTTACTGCTCAGGAGGAATGCTTTTTAATCTGATAAAAATATTTCTGAATAGCCCTACTTTATTATCTAACTTCCATCATAGATGATCAAGAGGTTGATATATTAGAATAAAAATCCCAGTCATTTCAGAATAACTTTTTTATTCTATCCTCAAAAAACTTTTAGGGGTTCTGCTTGGAGGTACTGAGGACAGATGTCCTGATAATAGGCTCCGGCCTTGCCGGATTGAGGGCTGCCATAGAGGCTGCAAGCAGGGGTGTTGAGGTATCCATCCTGACAAAGGTTCATGCGATGAGGTCCCACTCTGTTGCATATGCGGGAGGAACTGCAGCAGTGCTATATCCGGAGGAAGGTGATAGCTTCGACCTTCATGCATTTGACACAGTTAAAGGCTCCGATTATCTCGCAGATCAAGATGTAGTTGAGATGTTCGTCAGGCTTGCTCCACAGGAGATACTCAGACTTGAGCACTGGGGGATGCCATGGAGTAGGAAAAAAGATGGAAGGATAGACCAGAGGCCATTCGGGGGGCATAGCTTTGATAGGGCATGTTATGCATCGGACAAAACAGGTTTTTATGCAATGCAAACTCTCTATAATACAACATTAAAGTATGATAACATAAAAATATATCACGAATGGTTTGCCACATCCCTGCTGGTGGAGGACAATGAGTTCAGAGGGGCAACTGCTATAGAGATGAAGAGCGGGGAGATGTATGCATTTGAGGCCAAAGCTGGAATAATGGCGACAGGAGGTATTGGAAGGCTGTATAACTTCACAACATATGGTCATTCAGCGACTGCTGATGGAATTGCAATGGCTTATAGAGCAGGTGCTCCTATAGAGGACATGGAGTTCATCCAGTTCCATCCAACAGGCCTCGTTCCCTCTGGAATTCTCATATCTGAGGCAGCCAGGGGAGAGGGAGGATATCTGAGAAACAACAAAGGAGAGAGGTTTATGGCAAAATATGCTCCCCAAAAAATGGAATTGGCACCAAGGGACGTAGTTTCCAGGGCTATGATGAGAGAAATAATGGAAGGAAGAGGGTTTGAGGGTCCAAACGGGCTGGACTATGTTCATCTGGATTTGACCCATCTTGGAGATGAGAAAATAAGCGAGAAGTTGACTGAGATAAAGATGCTCTGCATGAATCTGCTGGGAATAAATCCAGCTGAGGAAATGGTGCCCGTGAGACCCGTGGCTCATTACCTGATGGGAGGCATACAGGTGGATATGAATGGAGCGACAAAGATAAAGGGTCTTTGGGCGGCAGGGGAGTGCAATTGCTCCAGTGTCCATGGGGCAAACAGGCTCGGCACAAACTCATCAATAGATTGCCTAGTATTCGGGTATATAACAGGAAAGAACGCAGCTGAATATGCAGCTGGAAGGCCTGAGAGGGATATACCCAAGGAAAAAGCTGAGATGGAGGAGAAAAGAGTATTTGATGGGATACTGAGGGGAGGAACTGGTGAGGATCCATACTTAATAAGAAGGGAGATGCAGAATGCAATGGGCAAATATGCCTATGTCTTCAGGCACGGAGATGGACTTAAAGAGGGGCTTAACAGAATAAGGGAGTTAAGAAAACTTTTTGGAACAGGAAGAGTCGCTGATAAGAGCAAGGAGTACAACCAGAATTTGATACACGTTTTGGAGCTTGATTTCATGCTTGAGATGGCTGAAGTTGTTCTGACAGCTGCATTAGCTAGGACAGAGAGCAGAGGGGCCCATTACAGACTTGACTATCCCAACAGGGATGACGTGAACTGGCTGAAGCACACGATAATATACAGGACGAAGGAGGGCCTTCCCATGCTGGATTATATTCCCGTCAGGATAACTAAGTGGAAGCCTGCCGAGAGGAAGTATTGAGGTGATAACATGAAGGAGGAGAACAGAGGAGGAGTTTTTAAGTGGTTTGACTTCAGAAACTACTCGCTTGAGAGATTTCTCTACACAATGCACAGGATAAGTGGAATAGGGCTGGTGATCTGGATTGTGATACACACGATACAGAACGCATTTCCAAGGCTGTTTCCCTTCATGTATGGATGGGAGTACACAATACTGCTGCTTATTCTCTCCTTCCATGCGGCAAATGGAGTGAGGCTTCTCATCACAGAGCTTGGATTTCTCTTAGGAAAGACTTACAGGCCAGTTTATCCTTATAAAATGGGGGTAATATACGGGACTCAGAAGAAGTTCACTGTCGTGATTCTGCTCATATTCTTCATAATCTTCTTGGTGATGTTCTACTACCTGATGCTGAACATGAGGGTGATAACATGAGGGAGTCCAGCTTGATGATGCTACATTATGCAGCAGCCGTCGTCCTTCTTGTGACAGGATCAATACATCTCATGAAGAACAACATCCCGGGCATGGAGATTCATGGTCCTCTATACCTGGTAAACATGCTGATATTTGTCTCCGCCCTTATGTATCATGCGATGAACGGTGTAAGGGTGATCCTAATAGAGCTTATGCCGAAAAGGTCAAGGGCAATATCCTACATCATATTAGTGCTGGGAATAATAATTTACTTATATATAGCTAATTTAGTGATAGCATTGGTGAGGTGATGCGATGGAGGAGAGATGGATTCTGTTCAAGGTGTTCAGGTACAACCCAAAGGTCGACAAATTCCCCCACTGGGATGGATTTAAGGTAAAGGTGGACAGAGGAACGACGGTGCTGGATGCTCTTCTCAGGATAAAGGAGGAGGATCCAACTTTAGCTGTAAGATACTCCTGCAGGCAGTCTATATGTGGCTCCTGTGGCATGATGATAAATGGAAAGCCAAGACTTGCCTGCTATACAAGAGTTCTATCCTTGGGAACGGATATGGTGGAGGTTGCCCCTCTAAAAAACTTCAGGATAATAAAGGATCTCGTAGTAGATTTCTCAGATTTCTTCAAGAAGGAGAGAAGCATATATCCGTTTATAATAAGAAGCGATGCCGAGGAAATGATGAACCCAACTGGGGCATATAAACAGACAGAGGAGGAACTTCTCAAGTATTTGGAATTTGCTGACTGCATAGAGTGTGGTTGCTGTTATGCAGCATGCCCTACCACAGCTACGGATCCGCTTTATCTTGGTCCTCAAGCACTAAACAAAGCATATAGGTTCATAATGGACAACAGAGATGAAGGAGCCAAGCTAAGGCTTTCGGTTGTGGACAGCGATCATGGATGCTGGAGATGCCACTTTGCAGCTTCCTGTAGCAATGTCTGTCCGAAGGGAGTTGATCCTGCAAAAGCGATACAGTTCCTGAAGGGAGTGATAATGAGGGAGAAGACAGTGGGCTTTAAGAAGGAGGGAACAACTCTAATAAAGATGTCCTGCTTAAAAGAAGATCAGAGAAGCGAGTAAACTAGGACATCAGAGAAACCCTCTGGCTCTATTCTTCTTTTTCTAACCCTTATCCTTATGTCAATGTATGTAGCCCCTTTCTCGCTCTTAGCTACAACCTTTACGGAGGAGTAGGGCATTTTCTCCGCTATAATCCTCTTTATAATGCTGGATATCCTTCTCACTCCATATCTAGAGAGCTCAACTTCCATGCGATACAGAGCTCTTGCCTCTCCCCTTCCAAGCTCCCACCACAGAAGCTCGAGACCAAGTCTTCTTGGCTCGAGTATTGCCGACATCACCACGCTTGTCATCTCCATCACTAAGCATATCTAACTGAAACGGAATATTAATGTTATTGTGATACCATTTCGAAACGTTTCAGAGCATCCCGCATAGGTTTAAAAGCTTGTAATAATCATGATATGTGTAATTCCATAAGACATTTTTCATATTAACAAAGTATGAATTAAAAAAGAAAGAAATTATCAGTTTACTTCAGCTCCTCAAATATCTCTTTCCTCCTGCTCTCTGCTCTTTTCATCACCTCCATGAAGAGGTTCCTTCCATGGGAGTCTATGGCCACCATTGTGGGTCCAAAATTCTCAACTTCAACAACCCACATTGCCTCGGGAATTCCCAGATCAAGCCAATGAACTTCCAAAACTCTCTTCACGGATTTAGTAGCCAGAACAGATACCCCGCCTGGATGAGCTAGATATGCAGCTCCAAGCTCCTTCATAGCTTGTGTTGTCCTCTCGAACATACCTCCTTTCCCTATCACAAGCCTCACTCCAAAGGCCCTTAGGAAATCAGCTTCCACCGACTCCATCCTAGCGCTTGTGGTGGGACCGAATCCAACAATTCTCCACTCATCTCCTTTTTTCTCGGCTATTGGACCACAGTGATAAATTGCCATCCCTCTAAGATCAACTGGAAGAGGCTTTCCCTCTTTATAAAACTCCAAAGCTCTCCTGTGAACCTGATCCCTTCCCGTTATTATCTTTCCCGATATATAAACTACATCACCTGCTTCCAGCTTCCTCACTTCCTCCTCACTAATAGGAGTTTTTATATAATACTCCATCATACCACCTCATGGAACAACTATCCTGAACTCCCCATTCGGAAGGAAATCAGCTATTGACTTCCTAGCAGCCCAGCAGAGCATTGAAACCCCCACTGGAAGGCTTGCCGGATGCTTATGTGCCCACTCTATGTGCACAGCTAGGGCAAAAGTCTTTCCACCAAGTCCCATGGGCCCTATTCCCATCGAGTTTATCTTCTCCTTGAGCTCCTCCTCTATTTTTCTTAGGTTTTCATCAGGATTTCTCTCATTTAAAGGCCTGAGGGTCGCCTTTTTAGCAAGCTTTATCGCAATATCCGCACTTCCTCCAACTCCAACCCCTATTATAACTGGAGGGCATGGCTGAGTCCCAGCATTATAGGCTGCATTTACCACAGCCTGCTTTATCCCCTTGAGCCCGGCTACCGGAGGCAGCATGAACAGCTGTGAGACATTCTCACTTCCACCTCCCTTGGCCAGGTATGTCACCCTCATTCTATCCCCAGGAACTATGTCAACATGGATCACCGGGACGAACCTTCCCGTATTATCCCCTGGGTTTTCATAAGTCCATGGATTCACTGAGTTTGGCCTAAGGGGAACTTTTCTTGTCGCCTCCCTCACAGCCTCCGTTATAAGATTGTATATCCCTGCTCTTATCGGGAAGTCCTCACCAAGCTCCACGAAGAAAGTTGGTGTGCCGGTGTCCTGGCATATTGGCAGCCTCAGCCTCCCAGCTTCGTCCAAGTTTTTCAGTATAGCCATTAGATTTGACTTTGCCACGCCGCTTTCCTCTTCTGCTGCCCTTTTTAATGCATTCAAAACGTCATCTGGAACTCTAAAAGCAGCTCTCTCCATCATGTCAACGATACCGCTCTTTATCCTCTCCTCTATCATCCAAGGTGCCTCCTGAGAATGGATCCAAGCCTATTTATACCTTCTTCTATCTCCTCTGGCGATAGATATGAGTATCCAAGTCTCATCCCATTTCTCTCCACGATATTGTCGGAAAGCCCCACTCCTGGCTGATATGCCATTCCTATTGATGGATAGAATGCCTGTCCTGGGACATAGGCAACATCCTCCTTTATCGCTATATCCAAGAACTTCTTTGAGTCGAAGTCCTTCCTCTTGGAGCTCCACCATATGAAGAAGCCTCCTTTCGGATCAGTTCTCTCTCCTTCTGGGAAACTCTCATCTATTGCCTTTGCCATCACCCTGCACCTCTTCTCATACTCCTTCCTGACTTTGTCTATCTCCCTCTCGAAATACCTCTCATAGTAGTATCTGACAAACCTCTGGCTGAGAACGGGGGTGCAGAGATCCAGATATCCCTTCACCTTTATCACCTGCTCTGCCACATCCTTCGGCATGACAGAATATCCAACTCTGACGACAGCTACCTCCTTGCTTGTAGTTCTCATGTATATGACATGACTGTTCTCCTTGTCAAATGCCTTTATCGGCCTTATTCTCTGATCTCCAAACTGTATCTCCCTGTATGCAGCATCCTCAACTATAAGAGAGCCATGTGATGCAGCAACCTCAAACAGATCCTTTCTCCTCTTCTCGGGCATTGTCGTGCCAGTGGGGTTATCTGAATCCGGGACCACATATATGATATCAGGAACTTTTCCAAACCTCTTCTTGGACTCCTCTATTGCCTTATCAACATGCTCAGGGTCAACACCCTCCTTGTCCTGCGGCACTGTTATTACCCTTGCCCCAAACTTAACTGCCACATTCACAAATCCGAGGTAGACAGGCCTAGGAACTATGACAACATCCCCGGGATCTATTAAAACATCCATTATCGCATATATCGCCTGTTGAGATCCAGTTGTTATTATAACATCCTTCCACCCCTCCTCCTTGTCAAGAGGGAGATCATCCCTTCTTATCATCAGATCAGCCAGCACCTTTCTGAGGCTCATCAGACCATCTGTTGGGGCATAGTTGTAGTGATCTATCACAACCTTGTGGTCATCTGAGCTTGAGAGGAGCTCAAAGTCCTCAAGACCCATCTCCACCATTATCCTAGGGAGAACCGTCAAAGGAAGGACGCCTGGCTTTCCTCCCGCAAAATAATACTTGACAGCATATCTGAGAAGGGCTCTTATCTCCGATTCTGGGACAAGGTGGGTCCAGGTTGCAAAATCAAAAGATCTCTGCCTTATCACCAAGCTCCCACTACTAAGATGTGGAGGGGATAAAAATTTAAACATATCCTTAAAGGCCATCTTTATTCCAAAAGGAATATACGTTCCAACTAGCAGAACCGAGACTGTTAAGACAATGCATGATATTGCTACAATTAATGAGGTTTATCGGTCCTAGCTTTTCCTTCTAGAAGCAGCAGAACAGCTGGGATTAGTAGGCTTTCAAGCTAAAAACATGGAGGATTATGTGGAATGCATTGTTGAGGGGAGAAAAGCAGAGTTGACAAGTTTATCGAGTTTGCGAGAAGTAACTTTCCCGAGTTTGCAGAAGTGAGAGGTGATAGATGAGAATTATGAGGGAAGTGTGATGTCCATAGAGGGATTTTACAGGGTATTCAGCCTGAGCCAGCTTGTGAAAATCGTTAATGTTGGATTAAAAATGCTGGAAAAACAGGATGAAACATTGAAGGAGATAAAGGAGCTCAGGACTGACCTAAAGGCTTAGATTGAGCAAAGATTCTCAAAAATAGGGGAAGAGATAGCGAAGATAAAGGAGAGAATAGGTTTACGAGCTTATTCCATTTTAATCTGCAGATACACAGATTCTATTTAAATTCTCTTTGGAGATCTCTAATATCAGCGCCTAAATCCTCCTCTCGGCCTCCTTCCATAGCCCTGTCTTCTCGGTCTCCAGCCCTCAGGAGCCTCAGGAGAT